>Ga0209692_10000795_pt1 | contig 56113 bp, 44 predicted proteins | sample tdDd472_FD_187129 | JGI IMG/M metagenome (GOLD analysis project Ga0209692, IMG submission 187129) | Marine sediment microbial communities from the Atlantic coast under amendment with organic carbon and nitrate - tdDd47.2 (SPAdes)... | ecosystem: Environmental > Aquatic > Marine > Coastal >... | reverse complement strand
CAATGCTCAACGCCAAGGCCAACCTCTGAGGGTCGAGAGCCTCCGACTGCGGCAATGCAAAACTGTCCGAATTAGCTATATATTCAGGACCACTATATTACTTTGTTTATCCTGCTAACAAGAATTGCCTTGTTCTTCTTTTTGGCTGGTCTTGTTGCCATCGTGTTCTTTGATAAACCATTTTGACATCAGACTAGCAGAACCAACTTATTGAGTCAACTTGGGTTACCCTTACGGCCATAAATGTCATCTGGGGATATACACTTTTTTGGGCCCCCTGTAATGGTCCCTACCAAACCCCAACCACCCCATTCTCGCTCCTACAACCGATCCGCCGGACTCCTCACGCCCATCGGCCCCTTGTCCAACACGTGGGTATAGATCATCGTCGTCCGCACATCCTTGTGCCCCAGTAACTTCTGTATGGTCCGGATATCATACCCATCCTCCAGCAGGTGGGTGGCGAACGAATGCCGCAACGCGTGCGTTGTCACCCGCTTCACGATACCCGCCCGCCGGGATCCATCCTTCACCGCCCGTTGGAGCACGCTTTCATGCAAATGGTGGCGAAACCGCAGGCCTGACGCCTTTTCCGTCAATATCCGCGTCCCCGGAAACACCCACTGCCAGGCGATGTCCTTGCCCCCCGTTGGGTACTTGCGGGTCAGGCTCTCATCCAACAGGACCCAGCCGGCGCCTTTTTTCAAATCATGTCGGTGCTGGGCCATCACCCGGCGCACCTGGGCCTCCAGCTGGCTCCGGGCTCCCGTGGACATCAGGGTCACCCGGTCCTTGGCGCCCTTGCCCTTGCGGATGGTGATCTGAAGTCGGTCGAAATCCAGGTCCTTCACCCGCAGTTGGCAGCACTCCAACAGGCGCAGGCCACTGCCGTACATCACCAGGGACATGAGGTGGTGCAGGCCGGTCAGTTGGGCCAGCAGGTCCGAAACTTCCCCGCGCGACAGGACCACCGGCAGGTTCTGGGCCCGCTTGGCGCGCACGATGCCATCCATCCAGGGCAGGTCCGTGTCCAGGACCTCGCGGTACATGAACAGGATCGCGGCCAGGGCCTGGTTCTGGGTGGAGGCCGCCACCTTGCGGTCGGTTGCCAGCCAGCTCAGGAACTCGGTGACCTCGTCGGCCCCCAGGGTGGTGGGGTGGCGCAGGCCGTGAAACTGGAGGAAGCGGGTGATCCACTTGCAGTACACCTGCTCGGTGCGCACGCTGTAGTGTTTGAGTTTGATCTTGGCGCTGACGCGGTCCAGGAGTTTGGGCTCGGCGGGGTCGTTGGACATGGGGGCCTCCTTGGGAATGAGTCACCCGGGGCAGGCAAAGGGTGTGCTAGACTTGCGCCCTAACCGAAGAGCGGGGTTTGCGGTGTACTGTATACTGTCGCGCATATTGATCATTTCCGCCGTCCTGGCCATGGCTTCCGGCGCCCGGGCCTCCAGCATCTATGGCGACATCACCCATCATGTGGCGGGGGACTCCCTGGTCCTGTCCTTCGACCTCGAGTTCCAGCACGACCTCCCCGACACCCTTCGTCTCCTCAGCCTCGAATCGGACACCTGGTATTCCCTGCGCAAGCCGACGGGCGAAGCGGCCCTGATCGACACCGTTGTCGTTCCCGGCCATCCCGGCGCGCCTTTGCGGTGGGCTGGCATTGTGGGCCTGAACCACCGCCTGGTCGGTCGGTTGGCGTGGGCCCTTGATGGGCGACCGGTTCCGTCGGTCATACGGGTTCTGGGCTGGAGCGGCCCGCTCTCCGCCAACCGGGTGCCGCGCTGGCGGGGCTCACGGGTCATTCACCCACGCACCCTGGCCCTGCGGGTCATTCCCTTTCTCGCTTTTGGCGGCTATAGCGCCGAGTTGCCCGGAACCCCGCAAAGGGATGGGATGCTGGGCGGCTTCAGCGGGGCGGTGGATCTTCTGTATGGGTCGGAGCGGATTTTTCTGGAGACCGACGTGCGGCTGAACTTCAGCAACGACAAGCCCTTCAATTTTTCGGAATCGGCCCTCGGCGGGTGGCGGCATCACTTCGGGTCGCCGTCGGCGAGGTGGCGGCCGGCCCTCGAACTGGCCGGCGGCTATGTTTCCCTGACCAACCAGCGGGGGGACGACCGGTTCAACGACAGTGAGTTCGGCGGGCGGGTCGGGGTGGCCCTGGTGGGGCCCCATCTTTCGGGGTCCTATGCCTACGGCACCGCGCTCGGCGGTTATCATAAAATCAGCCTGGATGCCTGGATCGACAGCGCCGGCCTCCAGCGGCACGGCACCCGCTATGAGTATCTGGGTGGGGACGGGTTTCACACCGTGCGCGTGGCCTATGTGGCGGAGGGGTTGTCGGGAATTCAGTTCGACGATCTGATGCGGACCGACCACCGGGCCTGGCCGCTGAAGGCCGTGTCCATGCTGGGGTTGCTGCCCCTGCTGCCGTTGGCGGGTGTGATTGCGATAATTGGGCCGGGAGTCTAAAAAAGCATCCCCCCGAATCCGGGGGGATGCCTTTATCTGATAAAACCCGCCGCTACTCTTCTTCCGGCGGCGTTTCTTCATCCGGAGCGTCGGCTTCCGGGGTTTCCGGGATCTCGGTGGTTTCGGTCGTCTCGGTGTCCGGCGTTTCAGCCGCCTCGCCCTCAACCCCGTCATCCTCAACTTCATACAGCGGAATCTTGGCAATCCCGCCCACCTGGTCCTCACCCTTGAGGTTGATGATGCGCACGCCCTGGGTGTTGCGGCTCTGCAGGCTCACTGAGTCCAGCCCGATGCGGATCATCACGCCCTGGCGTGTGATGACCATCAACTCCTCGCCCGCGTGCACGTCGCGAATACCCATGAGCGGGCCGTTGCGACGGCTGCACTTGATGGTGATCAGGCCCTTGCCGCCGCGTTTCTGCACGCGGTACTCATCCAGCGGCGTCCGTTTTCCGTAGCCGTTCTCCGTGATCGAGAGCAGGGCGCCGTCGTGGTCGTCCTGGCCCACCACCACCATGCCGATGGCCTCCTGGCCTTCCTTCAGGGCGAGCCCCCGCACGCCGCGGGCGGTGCGGCCCATGCTGCGGCAGTCGGTCTCGTTGAACCGGATGGCCAGGCCGCTGCTGCCGGCCATGATGATGTCGCATTCGCCGTCGGTCACGCGGGCGGAAATCAGGTGCTCGCCCTCGTTGAGGCTGATGGCGATGATGCCGGCCTTGCGCACGTTGGAGAAAGCCGTGAGCGGCGTGCGCTTGATGATGCCGAAGTTCGTGGCCAGGGCCAGGAAGTGGTCCTCGCTGAACTCGCGCACCGGCACCACGGCGTGGATCTTGTCGCCGGATTCGATCTGGATCAGGTTCACGATGGGCTGGCCCTTGCTCGTGCGCCCCGCCTTGGGCACGCGGTACACCTTCAGCCAGTGCAGGCGGCCCTGCTCGGTGAGCACCAGCAGATACTGGTGGGTCGAGGCGATGAACAGGTTGTCCACGAAGTCCTCGTCCTTGGTGCCCATGGCCGTGATGCCCTTGCCGCCGCGGCCCTGCTGGCGATAGGTGTCCAGCGGGATGCGCTTGGCGTAGCCCTGGTTGCTGATGGTGACCACCATGGGTTCGTCGGCGATGAGGTCCTCGATGTCGATTTCGCCCTCGTCGTCCACGATTTCGGTGCGGCGGTCGTCGGCGTAGGAATCGCGCACTTCCTGGAGTTCCTCGCGGATGATGTTCAGCACCAGCTGGCGGCTGTCCAGAATGGCCTTCAGTTCGCTGATCAGCTGAATGAGTTCCGCGTACTCGTCCTCGATCTTCTTGCGCTCCAGACCGGTGAGTCGGGCCAGGCGCATGTCCAGGATGGCCTGGGCCTGCACGTCCGACAGGCTGAAGCGCTCCATGAGGGCCACCTTGGCCACATCCGGCGATTCGCTGGTTTTGATGATCTCCACGATTTCGTCGATGTTGTCCAGGGCGATGAGATAGCCCTCGAGAATGTGGGCGCGCTCCTCGGCTTTGCGCAGGCGGTACTTGGTGCGCCGGATGATCACGTCTTCGCGGAACTTCAGGAACTCGTCCATGGTCTCGCGGATATTCATGACCTTGGGCTGGTTGTTCACCAGGGCCAGGTTGATCACGCCGAAGGTGTTCTGCATGAGCGTGTGGCTGTACAGCTTGTTGAGGATCACCTGGGGGAAGGCGTCCTTGCGCAGCACGATCACGATGCGCATGCCGGAGCGGTCGCTCTCGTCGCGCAGGTCGGTGATGCCTTCGATCACGTCGCTGCGCACCAGGTTGGCGATCTTCTCGATGAGCGTGGCCTTGTTCACCTGGTAGGGAAGTTCGCTCACGATGATCTGGCTTTTGCCGTTGTCCAGCAGCTCGGTTTCCGTGCGGGCGCGCACCACCACGCGGCCGCGGCCGGTGGTGATGTAGTCGAAGATGCCCCGGCGTCCGTGAATGATGCCGCCGGTGGGAAAGTCCGGGCCCTTCACGTATTCGTGCAGTTCCAGAGGCGTGATGTCCTCGTTGTCGAGGATGGCCTCGAGACCGTCGCACACCTCGCCCATGTTGTGGGGCGGGATCTTGGTGGCCATACCCACGGCGATGCCGTCGGCCCCGTTGACCAGCAGGTTGGGCACCTTGGACGGCATGACCGAGGGCATCATGCGGGAGCCGTCGTAGTTGGGCACGAAGTCGACGGTTTCCTTGTCCAGGTCCGCCATGATCTCGGTGCTGAACTTGGTCAGGCGCGCTTCGGTGTAACGTTCGGCGGCGGCGCGATCGCCGTCCACCGAGCCGAAGTTGCCCTGGCCGTCCACCAACGGGTAGCGCAGGCTGAAGTCCTGGGCCATGCGCACCATGGTGTCGTACACCGCGGTGGTCCCGTGGGGATGGTAGTTACCGGTGGTGTCACCGGTGATCTTGGCGCTCTTGCGGTAGGGCCGCCCCGGCTGCAGGTTCAGGTCGTTCATGGCCGTGAGCACGCGGCGGTGCACGGGCTTGAGACCGTCGCGGGCGTCGGGCAGGGCGCGGCTGATGATGACGCTCATGGAATACTCCATGTAGCTGGTCCTCATCTTTTCGGCGATGCCCGCCTCGATGATTTTCTCACCCGGCGCGTTCGGCGTGGCGCTCCCCTCGGGGGTGGGCACGTCCGGTTCGTTGGTCTCGTCGTTGTTCAGCTTGTCGTCCGACATTTCGCTTCTCTTCTCGGAATAAGTTGATTAGATATCCAGATCGTCCAGGCTGATCTTGCCGGCGTTTTCGTGGATGAACCGACGGCGCGGCTCGACCTCGTCACCCATCAGGATGGTGAAGATGTGGTCGGCCTCGACCGCGTCCTCGATGGTCACGCGGGTCATGGTGCGCTGATCCGGGTCCATGGTGGTTTCCCACAGCTGCTCGGGGTTCATTTCGCCCAGGCCCTTGTAGCGCTGCACGTAAATGCCCTTGCCGCCCATTTCCTCCACCAGTTTTTCCTTCTGCTCCTCGTCGTAGGCGTACACCTCGCGCTTGCCCTTTTTCACGCGGTACAGCGGGGGCTCGGCGATGTACATGTAGCCCTGCTCGATGATCTCCCGGAAGTGGCGGAAGAACAGCGTGAGGATGAGCGTGCGGATATGGCTGCCGTCCACGTCGGCATCGGTCATGATGATGACCTTGTGGTAGCGCAGCTTGGTGATGTCGAAGATCCCCGATCCGATGCCGGTGCCCAGGGCGGTGATGATGGTGCGCACTTCGTCGTTGCCCAGCATCTTGTCCAGACGGGCCTTCTCCACGTTGAGGATCTTGCCCTTGAGGGGCAGGATCGCCTGATTGCGTCGCTCGCGGCCCTGCTTGGCGCTGCCGCCCGCGGAGTCGCCCTCAACCAGGTAGATTTCGCATTCCTTGGGGTCGCGGCTGGAGCAGTCGGCCAGTTTGCCCGGCAGGGCGGCGGAATCCAGGGCGCTTTTGCGCCGGGTCAGGTCGCGGGCCTTGCGGGCCGCTTCCCGTCCGTGCGCCGCCTGGATGCACTTGCCGATGATGTTCTTGGCTTCCTTGGGATGCTCGGCCAGGTATTCCGCCAGGTTGGTGTTGACCAGGGTTTCCACCTGCCCCTTGACCTCGGTGTTGCCCAGCTTGGTCTTGGTCTGGCCCTCGAACTGGGGCTCGGGAATCTTCACCGCGATGATGCCGCACAGGCCTTCGCGAACGTCGTCGCCGGTCAGGCCCTTCATGTCCTTCTTCATCAGGCCCGAGCTGTTGGCGTAGGCATTCAGCGTGCGCGTGAGCCCGGCCCGGAACCCCGACAGGTGGGTGCCGCCCTCGGTGGTGTTGATGTTGTTGGCGAAGGTGAACAGGGCCTCGCTGTAGCTGTCGTTGTAGTCCAGGGCGATTTCCACCTGGATGCCGTCCTTCTCCCCTTCAATGAAGATGGGCTCGGGACAGATCACGGTGCGGCCCTCGTTCAGCCAGCGCACGTACTCCACGATGCCGCCTTCATAGTGGAAGGTTTCCTCGCGCTCCTTTTCCGGGCGCGTGTCGGCGATGGTGATGTTCACGCCGCGGTTCAGGAAGGCCAGTTCGCGCAGACGGGCGCGCAGGGTGTCGTAGGCGAACACCCGCTCGGGGAAGATTTCGTGGTCCGGTTTGAAGCTGATGGTGGTGCCGGTCACCGCGGCCACGGTTTCGCCGATCTGCTCCATCTCGCCCACGCGGGCGCCGCGCTCGAAATTCATGGTGTAGATCTTGCCGTCGCGGTGCACCTCGGCCTTGAGCCACTCGCTCAACGCGTTCACACAACTCACACCCACGCCGTGCAGGCCGCCGGACACCTTGTAGCTGCCCGAATCGAACTTGCCGCCGGCGTGCAGGCTGGTGAGCACCACTTCCAGGGCGGGCTTGCCCTCGGTCTTGTGCATGTCCACGGGAATGCCGCGGCCGTTGTCCTTCACGGTGATGATGTCGCCTTCACCGATGGTGACGGTGATGTCGTTGCAGAAGCCGGCCATGGCCTCGTCGATGGAGTTGTCCACCACCTCGTACACCAGGTGGTGCAGGCCGCGCAGGCCGGTGTCGCCGATATACATGGCGGGGCGCTTGCGCACGGCTTCCAGGCCCTTGAGCACCTGGATGCCCTGGGCTGTATAGGCTTTGGCGCCTTCTGCGCTGTTGCTGCCGTTCTTATTGGGCTGGTCTGTCATTTCCTGCCGCTGCGCTTCCTGCCCTGACCGGGTCGGCCCCGCCACTGGATGTCCGTGACGGTGCCCTCGCCGAACAGGGCGTTGAATTTGTTGATAATCTCGGGGATAAGCATGGTCAGTTCCTGGCGCCATGCCCCGTGATCCGCTTCCAATATGAGGCGCCCGTCATCCAGGTCCACCGCGCGGACCTGTTGGGCAATTTCCGGGCCCACGATGTCGGGCCACTTCATCAACGGGGTGCGTTCAGTCAGACGATCCCCCAGGCCGCTTACCCGCAGCGCGTCCCCCAGGATGGCGGACACCGGCTTCAGGTTTGACTTGTGCCTCCGGCTGGTCAAATGAACATCAATCCCGGTTGGTCATTCAGTCTTCGAGTTCGGTGAACTGTCCGCCCTGCACCCGCCAGGCCTTCAGGCCGTCCGGATGCCACCCGGCCACGTCGTCGCGGCGGGCCGTGGCGATGAAGACCTGGTGCAGTTTGGCTGCCAGTTCCTGCAGCCTGCGGGTGCGCTCTCCATCGAGTTCACTGAAGATGTCGTCAAAAAACAGGACGGGTCTGATTTGCCGGCGCTCGAACATGACATCGCTGCGCGCCAGGATGAGAGAAATGGCCGCCGTACGGGTCTCGCCCTGGGATCCGAAGGTCCGCAGATCGAGGCCGTCGAGCCTCACCAGACAGTCGTCCAGCTGGGGCCCGGCAAGGGGTCTCCCACGCTTGATTTCAGACTCTGTAATATAATCAAATTCGTTGAAAATGTCGTCCGCCAAATGGGTATTTTGGGCAGGTTTTTTCAGGCATTCCAAACTGGGCTGATATACGAATTCAAGGCGTTTATCGGCGTTTGCGAGGGCGCGGTGAACGGTGTCGGCGTAGGGGGTCAGAAGTTCGGTGTACTGTCGCCTTCCGAGACACACCTCGGCGGCATATCCGGCAATCTCCCGGTTCCAGGCGGTGAGCTCTTCCCGGGCCGCCCCGTAGTCCAGAAACCCCTTCTTCAGATCCCGCAACAGGCCGGTTTTCTGCTTCATGGCGCGCTGGAAATGGGTGAGGTTGTTCAGGTACACCGGGTCGGTTTCGCTCCAGCCCTGATCCACGAACTGGCGACGGGCCTGCGGGCCGCCGCGCACCAGTTCCACGCTTTCGGGATTGAAGAAAACCGTGGAGAGCCGGCCCACCAGGTCGGCGCGCTTGACCACCGCTTCGCCGTCCAGGCGCAGCCGGCGGCCGCCTCGCTTGTCCAAACCGAATTCGCAGTGCAGGACCTGGCCCCGGTCGTCGGCCACCTCCAGACTCACGTGGAGGCTCTCTCCGTCGAACGCCACCATCTCCTCCGCCTTGCTGCCGCGGTGGCTGCGGCCCAGGGCGAACCAGTTCAGCGCTTCCAGGAGATTGGTCTTCCCTTCACCATTTCGCCCCAGGACAAGGTTGACCCGGGGCGAAAATTCGAAGGATTGGTCCTGTAGATTGCGAAAGCCGCCCAGGCTGGCTGCCGTAATGCGCACCGCCGGTTATTCGCCGGCCAGACGCAGGGGCATCAGCAGGCACAGCAGCCCGGTCTCTTCGCCCTCATCGCTGATGGGCTTGATGAGGCTGGCGCTCTGGCCGTCGCGCAGGCTCAGCACCACGCTGTCGGCTTTGATGTTTTTCAGGATGTCCTGCAGGTAGCTGAAGTTGAAGCCGATTTCCATGGCTTCGCCCTCGTAGCTCACCTGGATCTCGTCTTCGGACATGCTGCCCTCGGTGCCGCGGGCGCTCAGCTCCATGCGGCCGCTCTCCACCCCCAGGCGGATCTGGCTGGTGATGCGGTCGGCGGTGATGCTCACCCGGCGGATGGCCTGGGCGAAATCGGCCTTGTCCACCGTCAGTTCCTTGTCGTTGTCCTTGGGGATCACGGCGTTGTAGTCGGGGAACGGGCCTTCGAGCAGGCGGGTGTGCAGGACGGTGGGTCCGGAACGGAAGCTCATCTGGTTCTCGCCCATGAACAGGGTCAGGTTACCGCTGGCGTCCTCGTTGTCCTTGGTACCGCTCACGATGCGGGGCAGCTGACGCAGGCCGGCGGTGTCCACGATCATGTCGCGATCTCCGGGCACCGTCCACTGCATGTCGCGGCGGCTGCGGGCCAGGCGGTGGGCATCGGTGGCCACCAGGGTCAGGCTGTCGGGGCGGATTTCCCAGAGAATACCCATGAGCGCGGGACGGGTCTCGTCGCGGCTCACGCTGTAACTGGTTTCGGCGACCATGTCGATGAGCAGGGCGGCTTCCACATCCAGGCCGTCCTTCTCCTCCAGTTCCTTGAGTGCGGGGAATTCGTCCACGTTCATGGTGTTCTCGGTGAGCTTGGCCTTGCCGCTGTCCAGCCGGATCTGGCTGCCGGTCTGGCTCAGAGTCACGACGCCGGGCCGCAGGCTGCGCACGAAGGGCACGAACTTGACGGCCGGGATGGCCACTTTGCCCTCGTCCTTGATGGTCACCTGGTCGGTGCTGGTGGTGATCGAGATATCCAGGTTGGTGGCCGAAAACTTGAGCCGGCCGTCGGCCGCTTCCATCAGCACGCACGTCAGGATGGGAAGGGTGGTCTTGGCGGGCACCACGTTGGCGATGACGTCCAGAGCCTTCTGCAATTCTTCCTGCTGGATCTCGAATTTCACGTCCGGTCCTCCGTTCAAGTGTCTGTGTTGGGGCGGATCACTCCGCGGATGGCCATGATAGGAGATCACACCTTTTTAAGCAAGTTCCATCGCCCCTCTTCATATATCTGATTTATATATAAATACAGTGTTAGATATAGGGGGTGTGGGTGGCGTGGATAAGTGGTTGGATCTCCCTTGGTGGCCGTTTATTTGCCCTTTTTGGGCCCTTTTTTCGTGTGGGCAACTTCGGGATAAAAACCCGGCTTGTCCACCCTGTCCACACCGGGTGTGAATCTCTCCCCGGTGACCGTCGGTTCAAGGTGGGTTGTCCCTTGTTGTCCCCCGTTTTATCCCCGGTTAAAACAGGGTGAAAAGAGGGTAAAAAAAGGGACCCTGGGCGAGTGGGTCCCTTTTTTCCCGTGTTTACAAATCGGGGGTCGGTCAGGATCGACCCCTGATCTTGTCCTGCAGATCGAGGACCAGGCCGCGCAGACGTGGGTCCTGCCCGACGTTCTCCTTGATCTTGTTGCAGGCGTGGGACACGGTGGAATGATCCCGGTTGCCGAAGGCGCGTCCAATCTTGTTCAGGGACGCGTCGGTCATCTCTCGGGACAGATACATCGCGATCTGACGGGCCCGGGCCAGGTCCTGGGTGCGTCGTTTGGACTTGAGTTGATCAACCGTAACGTCCAGATTGTCAGCAATAACAGTCTGGACCTCGGCGATCTTCACAGGCCCGGTGGAATTCCCCTGGAAAAAGGAGGAGAGAACCTCAGAGGCCATCTCCAGGGAAATTTCACGCCCGGTCAGACTCGCGAAAGCGAGAAGGCGGATCAGCGCGCCTTCAAGTCGGCGGATATTGTCGGTCACGTTCTCGGCGATGAAAGTAATAACATCGTCGGTAATATAAATGCGGTTGACTTCAATCTTGCGCTTGAGGATGGCCATGCGCGTTTCCAGGTTGGGCGCCTGGATATCCGTGATGAGACCCCACTCGAAGCGCGAGCGCAGGCGATCCTCCAGCGTGGTGATCTCCTTGGGAGACCGGTCGCTGGTCAGGACGATCTGCTTCTTCTGGTCGTACAGCGCGTTGAAGGTGTGGAAAAACTCCTCCTGGGTGGACTCCTTGCCCGCCAGGAAGGCCACATCGTCCACCAGAAGCACGTCCACGCTGCGGTATTTGAGCTTGAACTCGGGGGTCCGGTTGTCCCGGATGGACCCGATAAGGTCGTTCATGAAGTTTTCGGCCGTCACGTAGCAGATCTTCAGATCCGGCTGCTGACGGCCGATTTCGTTGCCGATGGCCTGCATGAGGTGGGTTTTACCCAGCCCGGTGCCGCCGTGCAGGAACAAGGGATTGAAGTGTCCCCCCGGCTTGTTGGCGATGGAGGTGGCCGCGGCGAAGGCCAGATCGGTGCCCGAGCCCACCACAAAATTGCTGAAACTGTAGTCCGGATTCAGGTTGTTCTGGACGGGGCGGGCCACCGGCAGGGCTTCCGGCGGGGTAACAGGGGTGATTTCCGCCTGTTTGACCGTGGCGCCGGCCGGTCCGGATGCGACATCTTCGGTAGACGGTTCCAGCACGGGCATCGGGAGGTTTTCCTCCACAGCCAGGGAAAACGTCACATTGCGACCGAAAAACGAGGTCCCGGCATCATTCAGGGTGGTCAGGTGGTGTTCGCTGAACCAATCCATGAAGAAATGGTTGGGACAGCCCACATCCATGGCCCCGTTGTCCGTATTCTGGGGCAGCAGGGGCAGGAACCAGGTGTTGAAGGTCTGCTGGGGGACCTTTTGACGGACGACGTCAAGAATTTCGGGCCAGTAATTGTCAAGATTAGCCATGGATGATATAGCCAAGTCCTTCCCCGAACCGAGACACCCCTAGATTTCTCCACGGGTTTATCCACAAGGGGCGTAACGCGGGAAATCTGTTCAAACAGAATATGTTATGGAAGAAGCGATGGCCGAGAAAAGAAAGTTATCCACACCCATGTCGGGTTGTTGATAACTTTTTTCCCCTCCGATTGGCTTATCCCAAGGGTGAGAAACTAGCACGGGGCCCAGAGGCCAGCAAGCGATTTTTATAAGATTTTTACCGGGTCCGGGTAACCTCCTCAAACCAAAGAATTGTGGATATTTATTGGCCTGAATGGGGACCGGGGCCCGGCCTGCGGCAGGGGTTTTCTCCGGCTCGGCCCGGAGGAAAACCGAGCCGTCGCGGGTGTGGATAACCGCGTTGTTATTTCTTGACATGGCCCGCCTTCCTGACTAACCTTTCCCGGCTGAACATAGAAACCCGAGAAGGAGAGATCCGTGAAGCGGACATTTCAACCCAGCAATCTCAAAAGAGCTCGTCGACACGGCTTTCGGGCCCGGATGTCGACCAAGGGCGGCCGCCTGGTTTTGAAGCGGCGCCGCGCCAAGGGCCGCAAGCGTATCTCCGCTTGAGATTGAGTTTCCGAAACGCCGACGGCTGCAGATTTCACGAAACCATCAGAAATGCAGGCCATGATTTGGCGTTCTTTGGCGAAGCAGAATGAATTTAAAACAGTTTACGAACGGGGCGTCAAGAAAGTCGGACGCCTCCTCGTCGTATACCTGTATTCTGCGGACGATTCAGCCCGGGCCGTAGTTGCCAGCCGCAAGGTTGGCAATGCCGTTAAACGCAACAGAGCAAAGCGTTTACTGCGAGAGGCCTTCAGGAACGGCAGCCTGGGCAATGCGGACGGCCTCACGACTATACGTGAGAGGTATTTTCCGGTAACCGACGGGGATAATTCCGATCGCAGCACGACAGAGGGACTTTGGGTGGTGCTCGTCGCCCGCCGCAATATCCTGGAGGCGAAGGCCGGCCAGGTGCGGGACGAGCTGGACAGTCTGTTGTCCGAAGCCTGACCTTTTCCGTGACCGACGCCTGTTTGGCAGTCCCGGTCGTGCCTCGATTATCTGAACAGCGACCCCGCCCGCGGAACCGCCTCCAAACCAGCGCCTGATCGCCCCAGTGGCCGCAAGCGGCCCTCAAGATTGCCCGGGGCAAGGCGTGTACAGGAAGCCATGTGGCGTTTGCCATATTTCATGATCACGATTTACCGGCGGCTTATTTCGCCTCTATTGCCGTCCACCTGTCGTTTTCACCCAACCTGCAGCGCCTATGGCCAGGAAGCTCTTCGCTCCCATGGTCTTATGCGCGGGTCGTGGTTGACGGTGCGACGGGTTTTCCGGTGTCATCCCTGGCACCCCGGGGGGTTCGACCCCGTGCCTGACACCCGCTGTTGCCCAAACCCTGAAGAGACCGTCTCTTCGCTTCTGTCATCTTCCCCCAATGGAGACACCCCACATGGATAAGCGTACATTCGGGGCCTTTGCCCTGATCTTCGCGATTCTGATGATCTTCCCCTATCTGAACCAGAAGTTCTTCCCGGGCGAGCCCCGCCCCGCGGATCCGGATACCCCCACCGCCGTGGTGAGCGAGCCGCCCCTGGAGGACACGGTCGGCCAGCTCGATCTGGAGCGCCTGCCGGCCGACGACAGCCCTTTCAACGAGATCGAAACGCCGGAGACCGCCGGCGCCCCGCTCACGGTTGAGGCCGCCCTGCGGGTCCCCACCGGCCCCGAGTCCCTTGTCGAAGTGGTCACGCCCCTCTACCGGATACAGATTTCGTCCGTGGGCGGACGCATCGTCAGCTGGGAAGGCTTGGAGCACAAGAGCTGGACCGGCGGCGTGGTTCAGTTGATTCCGGAAACCATTCCGGACACCGGGCTGGACGCCCTGGTTTTTCGCACGGGGGAAATGCCCCTGGGTGAAGCCAACTACACGTTTGGCCAGCCCACCGGTCTGCATCTGCAGGCCGGCGACGGTCTGCACTCCCTGGAGCTGAGCTTCCGTACCGACGGCGGCCTCATGGTGCGCAAGATCTTCACCATCGACCCGGCCACCTACGCCATCGGCGTGGATATGGTGCTGGGGTCGAGCAACGCCGGTCTGTCCCGTCAGACCCTGAACCTGTTGGGCAGTCCGGAAGGCTTTCGCCTGGGCTGGAACCAGGGGATCGCCACCACCGAACGCGTGCAGAAGATGGAAGCGCCCTCTCTGCGCACGGTGGCCCTGGTGGGCGACGGGTTCGAAAAGAAGAAGCAGCAGAACCTGAAGAAGGACGTGGAGAAGGTCACCGGCGTGTATAACGGAACCGTTCGTTTTGCCGGGGTCCAGAACCGCTATTTCACCGTCTTCGGCGTGGTGCCGCAAGCCACCGGGGCGGTCTTGGGAACCATTCGTCTGGGCGGCGACCAGGCGACCGATTGTCAAAGCTGGAGCGTGGAGGTGCCGGCCCTGCGGGGGCAGAACGACGACATCGCCACCGCCGGCTTCGACCTGTTCATCGGTCCGCAGGTCAAGGATCTCCTTTTGGCCGTGGACCCGGTGCTCGAGCAGGCCATGGATCTGGGTTACAACTGGATCCGTCCCCTCACCGAGCTTGTGGTGTGGTCCATGGCTTGGATGCACCAGTACATCCCGAACTACGGGGTGATCATCATTCTCCTGTCGATCCTGCAGAAGCTGGCCTTCTATCCGCTGTCCAAGAAGCAGACGGAGTCCATGAAGCGCATGCAGGAGATTCAGCCCAAGCTGAAGGCCATGCAGGCCAAGTACAAGGACGACAAGGAGAAGCTCAACCAGGCGACCATGAAGCTGTACAAGGAGGAGAAGGTGAACCCGGTGTCGGGTTGTCTCCCCATGCTGCTTCAGTTGCCCGTATTCATGGCCCTGTACCAGGGTTTCAGCCACACGGTGGCGCTGCGCCAGCAGCCCTTCGTGTTGTGGATCAAGGATCTGGCCCAGCCCGACGCGCTCTTTCAGATGCCGTTCGAGCTGCCCATGCTGGGGGGAGACTTCAACGTCCTGCCCATCCTGATGTCCGTGGCCATGTATTTCCAGACCAAATTGACGCCGAGTGCGGGTGGGGGCCAGATGGCCGCCATGAACACGATGATGCCGTTGATCATGGTCTTCATTTTCTACAACATGCCGTCCGGACTCGTCCTGTACTGGTTGGTCAATACCATCATGCAGGCCTGGCAGTCCTATCGAATGAAAACCAAGACGGCTACCCCGACGACAGCAGGAGCTGAATAAGACATGAGCGATAAAATCGAAGCCCAAGGAAAAACCGTCAAAGACGCCGTGAACGAAGCGCTATTGCGTATGGGCGCGCGTCAGGACGAAGTGAAAATCACCGTGATCGATGAACCCAAGTCCGGTTTTCTCGGACTGGGCGGACGCCAGGCCAAGGTGCTGGTGGAGAAGAAAAGCGGCGGACGGGGCGGCTCCGGCCGGCGCGACTTCCGCGAGAAGAACGACAACTACTCGCCCCACGCCCTGAGTGACGGCAAGGGCGGCGGCGGCCGCCGGCGCGGGCGCCGCGGCGGCAAGTCCGGTGGCCAGGGCGGCCAGGAGGGTCGGGCCAACGAAACCAGCCCGGCCAGCCCGGACAACCGGGGGAACCAGGACGCGCGCGGTGGCGGCGAGGGTCGGGACGGCGGCGGGAACCGGCAGAGCCGGGGGCGCCGGGGCGGACGCGGCCAGAGCCAGGATCGTAACCAGAGTCGCAATCAGGATCGCAACCAGGATCGGAATCAGGACCGCAACCAGGGTCGGAACCAGGAAGCCCGTGGGGATGCCCGGCGCCAGGGCGGCGGAAGCCCGGCTCCCGAGCGCAGCCAGGAACCGCGCCAGGACCGGCCCGAGGGTCGCAGTGACGCCCGTCGGTCCGGAAGCCGTCGTCGGGGCCGTCGCTCCGGCAACCAGGACGGACAGTCCGCCCAGGTGGACAACGGTCAGCCCGCCGTGCGCAGTGAGGCCCGGACCGAGACCCCGGATCGCCAGGAGTCCCAGGGCCGGGGCCGGGGCGGAGATCGCTCCCGGGGGCGTCGCGGTGGACGCGGCGGCCGGGATGGCGGCGGCCGGAACGAGGACCAGAAGGACCTGCGGACCGAAACGCCCCAGGTTGAGGTCAACGGCAACCACCACGACAACGGACCGGAGAAGCAGCAGGCCGACGTGGCGCGCGAAGGCCGCCGTGCGGAGCCCCGCCGTCGGGGACGCCGCTCGGGTGCCAAGCAGCACGCCTGGCCCACGGCCCACCGCAACAACGACACGCCCATGATCGAGATGGAACAGCCGGAGGCCCCGCGGCCCGAGGTGTCGCGGACGCCGTCGCCCCGACCCCAGTCGCCGCGACCCCAGTCGTCGCGAACCCAGTCGTCGCGATCCCGCGCGCCCCAGTCCCAGGACATGCCCGATGTGGCCATCGTGTCCGGGATGACGGCCGTGGCCTATGCCAAGCCGGTGCGCGATGTGGCGGAGGACGCCCTCGGGCCCATGCTCGAGGAACTGACCAGCGGCGTGCTGGCTCGGGCGGGTTTCCCGTGTCGCACGGACGTGACGCCCGACGAGTACTTCCAGGTGAAGGTCACCACCGATGACGAAAGCGCCGGCATGCTCATCGGCCGGCACGGTGCGACCATCGACGCGGTGGAACATCTGATCGACCGCATGGCCGGCATGGGCGCGGGCGACCGGGTGCGCATGAACCTGGACATCAACAACTACCGTGGCCGCCGGAGCGAGGTGCTGCACGAGCGTGTGGCCGAAGCCATCGGCAAGGTGAACGAGGGCGGACGCCCCTTCCACATGGAGCCCATGTGCGCACGCGAACGACGCATCGTGCACCTGGCTGCCGAGGGGGATCTGTCGGTCAAGACCTTCACCATGTCGGGGTCCGGCGACAAGCACGTTGTGATTGCGCCGGCGGATGAACCGCGGGTGGAAAACGAGACGGAAGATCCGGTGGTGGCCGGGGTGGAGGAGACCGTTTCCGAAGCTCCCGTCGAGGCGGCCGAAGCGTCGGTCGACGACCTGCCCGAACTGGACGAATACACCGAGGTGGTGGACACCGCCGAGGTGCCCGGCGACCCGGATGATTTCGGCGAGGACGAGTTCAAGAACCCGCCCCGGACCGAGGCCTGATCCTCCTGACCGGAGGAGAAAAGACCGGGTGGGCGGCGCACGTGTGCCGCCCACTTTTTTAAGGTGAAACCATGCACGCAGGCAGCACCATTGTGGCCCTGGCGACGCCCCCCGGAGAAGGGGGCCTGGCCGTTGTGCGGGTCAGTGGACCGGCGGCCCTGAGGGTGGCCAACGCGGTCTTCGCGGACGGCCTCCTGGGGCCTTCGCCCGAGGATCGACGCGCTGTATACGGTATACTGAAGTGGCCAACCTCTTCACTGGCAAAGGATATGGAGCCGGGCTCGCCGATTGACCAGGTCCTGGCCCTGCCGCTGCTCGGCGGCCGCAGCTACACCGGCGAAGACACCGTGGAGTTCTTCTGCCATGGCGGCCGGGCCGTCAGCCGGCAGGTTGTGGCGGCTTGTCGGGCCGCCGGCGCCGAGCCTGCCCAGCCCGGGGAGTTCACCCGGCGCGCCTTCCTCAACGGGCGCCTCAGTCTGGATCAGGCGGAGGCCGTGGCCGACCTGATTCATGCCGAGGGAAGCGGCGCCGCACGCGCTGCCATCGGCCAGCTTCTGGGGCGGCTGGACGACCAGTTGGCGGTCCTCGAAACGCCCTTGTTGGAACTGCTGGCCAAGCTCGAAGGCAGCCTGGAATTCGTGACCGAGGAAGAGGTCACCGTGACGCCGGAAGAGGTGCGCGACACCCTGGCCGAAGCGGCGGAGCGCATCGAAAAACTGTTGGCCCTGGCCCCCGCCGGACGACTGTTGCGGGACGGCATCCAGGTGGCGTTGACCGGGCCGGTGAACGTGGGCAAGAGCTCGCTCTTCAATGTGCTGCTCGCGGAGAATCGGGCCATCGTGGACGGCGAAGCGGGGACCACCCGCGACGTGGTGAGCGGCCGGTTGGTGCGTGCGGGAATCGTTCTGGATTTCCAGGACACGGCCGGGTTGCGTGAGACACCCGGCCGGGTGGAACAGATGGGCATCGACCGCACGCGGCGCACCGTGGCCGAAGCCGACCTGGTGTTGGCCCTGACGGCGGCCGACAATCCGGAGCCGGTCCCGGTTGAGACGGAGGACACCCCGGTGATCCGGGTGTTGACGAAGGCCGACCTGCTTGACGATGCGGCCTGCGCGACGCGTCGCCAAAGCGGAATGATTATAACGTCCTGTCTCGCCGGCGAAGGCATCGAGGATTTATGGGCCGCCATCGACGCGGTTGTGGCGGACTTCGGCCTGGCCGAAGCCGCGGCCCGGGGCATTGTGCTCAACGAACGGCACCGCCATAAGCTGGAGCTGTGCCACCGGGACCTGTCGTGCCTCCTGGCGGAGTTCCAGGACGGGGACCCCGGTGCCGATGTGGCCGGAACCCTGCTTTTTTCCATTCTGGCCCAGCTGGGCGAGATTTCGGGCCGTGTTTTCACGGAACAGCTGCTGGAAAACATCTTTAAACGCTTCTGTGTGGGGAAATAACGTGTCCGGACCCGATTTTGACATCGCTGTGATCGGCGGCGGCCATGCCGGCATCGAAGCCGCCCTGGCCTGCGCCCGGATGGGTGCCCGTACGGCCCTGATCACCCACGATGCCGCCGAAATCGGCCGCATGCCCTGCAATCCTGCCATCGGCGGCCTGGGAAAAGGCCACCTTGTGCGGGAAATTGATGTTTTGGGTGGTGAAATGGGCCTCGCCATCGACCAATCCGGCCTTCAGTTCCGGGTTCTCAACCGCAAAAAGGGCCCCGCCGTGCAGTCTCCCCGGGCCCAGGCCGACAAGCACCAGTACCAGCGCCTGATGATGGAGCGGGTTCTGGAGCAGGACGGCCTCACTGTCATCAATGGCGACGGGACCGGACTCCTGGCCCGCGACGGCCACATCACCGGCGTGGCGGTGGCCGGCGGCCGCGAGGTTTCCGCAGCGCGTGTGATTCTCTGCACCGGTACCTTTCTGAAGGGCCTGATGCACGTGGGAGAGAGTCAATCGGTGGGCGGGCGCGAGGGGGCCGCCAGCAGCGAGGGCTTGAGTTCTTCCTTACAAAACCTGGGCTTTCAGCTACGTCGCCTGAAAACCGGCACGCCGCCGCGCCTGGTGGCCGGGACCATCGACTACTCACGGCTGACCGCGCAACCGGGGGATGATCCGCCCACCCCGTTCTCCTTTCGCACGCGGCATTTTGCGCCCGACCAGATTCACTGCCATATGGCCTACACCGGTGAGCGCACCCACCAGGTGATCCGGGAGAGCCTGGACCGGTCGCCTTTGTTCGGGGGCGTCATCGCGGGGCAGGGTCCGCGCTACTGCCCGTCCATTGAGGACAAGGTGGTGCGTTTTGCCGACAAGGACCGACACCTGCTGTTCCTGGAGCCCGAGGGCCGGGACACGGACGAGGTCTACGTGAACGGCCTGTCCACCAGTTTGCCCGCCGATGTGCAGGAAAAAGTGGTCCATTCGGTGGAGGGACTGGAAAAGGCCGAGATCCGCCGCTTCGGGTACGCGGTGGAGTACGACAGTGTGCCCTCCTGGCAAATTCACCGCTCCCTGGAAAGCAAACCCGTTGCGGGACTTTACCTTGCAGGACAGCTGCTGGGAACTTCAGGATATGAAGAGGCGGCGGCCCAGGGCCTGTTTGCCGGCGTGAATGCGGTTTTGAGTCTGGACGGCCAACCGCCTCTGGAGGTGGGCCGGGACGAGGCCTACCTGGGCGTGCTGGTGGACGATCTGGTCACCAAGGAGATTTCCGAGCCCTATCGCATGTTCACGTCCCGGGCCGAACACCGTCTCTATCTGCGCTGTGACAATGCCGAAGCCCGGCTGTTGCCGGTGGCCCGCCGCCTGGGGTTGCTGCCCGGAACGGCTCTGGCCAACCTGGAGGCCCGGCAGGTCTTTGTGACCGCCCTGACCGATCTGTTGCGGCGCACCCGGGTGGGATCGCCGGAGCGGGGCACCCGGTTGCCGGCCGCGGACTTTCTCAAGTACCCGGGCGAAACCCTGGACACCCTGCGCGCCAAGGCCACGGTAGACGCAGAGTTCTGGAATATCTTTGACTTAAAAACCAATGAGCTATTAAACCAAACAGACAACAGGCGCCTGGTGGACGCGGCCCTTTTCCAGGTAGAGACCGACATTCGCTACGAGGGCTACATCAACAAGCACAACCGACTGCTCAGCAGCCAGGCCCACCTGGATCACCTTGAGTTGCCCGCGGACCTGGATTACATGACCCTGACGGCTCTTAGCTTTGAATCCCGGGAGAAACTCAGCCGCATTCGGCCGGGAACCCTGGGCCAGGCCGGGCGAATCGACGGGGTGCGGGCCGGAGATCTGGCGGTTCTCGTGGTTCATTTGAAGCGCCTGCGGGCCACCGAAGACCGACGGGATGTCCTCTGACATGGCCCCGCCTGCCAACACACCCCAGCCCCTGGAAACCTTCCGGCAGGAGGTGTTGCGCTGGAACCGGCAGATCAATCTGGTGTCCCGGCAGGAAACCGGGGACCGGTTGGAGGCCTTGCTGGGTCAGTGCCGGGACGGCGTGCCGCCCATGGAGGCCTGGTTGGCCGAGGTGTTGCCCCGGGGCCCGGTGTGGTATTTCGATCTGGGCTCGGGCGGGGGGTTGCCCGGGGTGGTTTGGCACCTGGGACTGTCGGGCGCCCACCCTCTGCACACCTGGCTGGTGGAGCCGCGGGACAAGCGAGCTTGGTTTCTGGAGCGTGTGGCGAATATCCCGCATATGCCCCCTTTTGGCGTGTTGCAGGCGCGCTGGGACGAGGCCCGGCCCGACTCGGCGCCGCCCCGTCCGGGTGCGGTAATTGTTTCCCTGAAGGCACTTAAGCTGACCGACCCGGAGATTTTGGACGGGCTGGCGGCCTTTTCCGGCGGCGAACTGCCTTTGGCGCCGGTGATGGTGGCCCGCTACCATCCCCCGGAACAGATCTGGTCGACCGACCTGGCGGCCGGGCTGGAGATCCCGGCTCCCGGCACGCCGGCCGGCCCCCTGGTGAGTGTCGGAGCCGGCGTCACCCGCCTGGGGGATACCGCCGGCGCCAGCCTGGTGGTTTCCACCTACAGGCCCGCCGGCTGAGATCATCCCGCCCGCGGTTGTTCCACGTGGAACAATTCCCACTCAGACCCGTCCGATGTTCCACGTGGAACAATTCAGTCTAAATGAACAGGCCGTCTTGACGCACCGCCGGTCGGCGGGGTAGATTGGTCTTTCCCCTCAGACCGGGGCTGTTTTTTCGACCCGAGATCTTCCGAAAGGCTGCGAATCGCCGTGCCCAAAATAATCGCCATTTCGAACCAGAAAGGCGGGGTTGGCAAGACCACCACCGCCGTTAACCTGGCCGCCAGCCTGGCCGTGGCCGAGAAACGCACGCTGCTGGTGGACCTGGATCCCCAGGGCAACGCCTCCAGTGGTGTTGGGGTAACGCCCAATAAATCCACAAGTTATGAGCTCATGATTGGTGCCGCCAGCCTGGAGGAGAGCCTCCACAACACCCAGATCGGGTACCTGGATATCATGCCGTCGGACCGACGCCTGGCCGGTGCCGAGGTGGAGCTGGTCAGCGAAGATAACCGGGAGGGCTTCCTCAAGAAGGCCCTGGCGCCGGTGGACGCCAAGTATGATTACGTGATTATCGACACGCCGCCCAGCCTGGGCATGCTCACCCTGAACGCCTTGACGGCCGCCGACACGGTGCTTATCCCGATTCAGTGTGAATATTATGCCCTGGAGGGACTTAGCCAGCTTCTGAGCACGGTCCAGCTGGTGCAGCGGGGGCTGAATCCGGCCCTGCGCCTGGAGGGCGTGCTGCTCACCATGTGGGACGGACGGCTGCGCCTGTCCAACCAGGTGGCGGAAGAGGCCATCGACTTTTTCGGCGACACGGTTTACCAGACCAAGATTCCCCGCAACGTGCGCCTGAGCGAGGCCCCGTCCTTTGGGAAGCCCATCTTGCTTTACGATGTGGAGTGCGTGGGGGCCCGGAGCTATCTGGAGCTGGCCCAGGAAGTCATTGAAAGAAACATCGTGAAGGAGACGCCATGACCCGGGATCGTGTGCTGGGCAAGGGGCTGTCGGCCCTTATCAAGGCGGCGGATCTGAAGGGCGTTCCGTCGGGAACCGACTCGGTGGACGGGGTGCCGCGGATTCCCCTCGATGCGATCGGGTTCAACCCTCTTCAGCCGCGTAAAATATTTGACACCAACAAGTTGGAGGAGCTTTCGGACTCCGTGCGCCAGGTGGGGATTCTCCAACCGGTCCTGGTGAGGGAGCTCCGCTCCGATGAGCATGTGACCCGCCATCCGGACGCCCAAACCATGTCTCCGCTGCAGTATTGCGTGGTGGCGGGGGAGCGTCGGGTTCGGGCCGCCCGCATGGCCGGCATGACCGAGGTGCCGGCGCTGATCTGCTCCTACGAGGAAACCGAAGCCTTGAAGGTGGCCCTGCTGGAGAACATCCAGCGCGAGGATCTGGGTCCGGTGGAAGAGGCCGAGGCCTACCACGACCTCATGCAGTCCTACGGGGCCACCCAGGAGGAACTGGCTGAAATGCTGGGCAAGAAGCGCAGCACCGTGGCCAACATGCTGCGCATCCTGACCCTCGAAGCCGATATCCTGACCCTGCTTCAGGTGGGAGACATCAGCCGCGGCCACGCCAAGGCCCTGCTGGGGATGCCCCCGGGCCCGGCTCGGCTCCAGCTTGCTAAGCTGTGTAACAGCAAAGACTTATCAGTTCGCGAGTGCGAGCGACGTGTTCAGGCGGGAGGCGCCAAGCCGCCCCGGAAAAAAGCCCGCCCCAAGAAGGCCGTCCCCGAGGACCCGGCCCTGCGGGCCCTGACCACCCGCGCCGAATCGGTGTTTGGAACCCCGGTGGCCATCGACCGTAACGCCTCCGACGGCAAAGGCTCGGTGAACATCCGCTTCTACTCGGACGAGGACCTGATGCGGGTGCTGAAGATCATGGGCGTGGACACCCAGCTGTGATTTCATGAAGATAGCCCTGCAGAAACTGAAACCGGGCCGCGTGTTGCTGCTGCGCGTGATCATGTATGCCCTTATCGCGGGCAGCCTGCTCTACCTGGGCGTGAATGTGCACAAGCTGGCCGACGACTTCCGCAACGCCGGCAGCCTGCAGGAACTATGGCTTAAGGAATGGCGTTCGGGCGAGGCCATCGGCGAACTGGTCGCCTCCGGTTTGTTCCAGCTCTTTCTGCTCATCATGGGGTGGAGTTTCTTCTTCCGCCTGCGCACCCGGGAGATGGCGCACCTGCGTCTGCGCCGGTCGGAACAGAACTACCGCACCATCATCAATCACGCGGGCGAGGCGATCTTCCTTCTGGATGGCGACGGCTTCGTTCTCGAGTGGAACAAGGCCGCCGAACAGCTCTTCAAGCTGGCGCGACGCACCGTGCTCAACCGCCGGTTCGAGGACCTGGACCTGGAGCTCAACATCGACCTGGGGCAGGCCTTCGCCGACACCGGGCGCATCAAACGCAGCCTTCATTATGAAGCGTTGCTTGAGCGGAAAAACGACGCGCCGGTGGTGCTCAGTCTGACCTTCAGCAGCATCAGCCCCATGGCCGACTTCATGGCCGAGAAGTCGGGATCCTTCGTGGTCATCGCGCGGGACATCACCAGCGAGAAACAGCTGGAAAGCCGCATGGGCGAAGCGGAAAAACTGGCCGGCATCGGTCAGCTGGCCGCGGGCATTGCGCACCAGCTCAATACGCCCTTGGGGTCCATTCTCCTGTCGGCCCAGATGCTTGAGGACACCACCCGCAACGAGGACGATGCCGAAGACATTCACCGCATCATCCGCCAGACCGAACAGTGCCGCGGCATCATCAAGGGCCTGTTGAATTTTGCCCGGCCCACCGGGCGCGGCCGCGGCCGCAACAACCTGGGCGACATCGTGCGCGAAGCCTCGTTCCTGCTGGAGAAAAACCTGAAGGTGGCCAAGGTCGACGTGAACATCACCGAGTCGGTGGAGCCCTGGGTGTTCGGCAACCGCAACGAACTGGAGCAGGTGTTCTTCAACCTGCTGGCCAACAGCCAGGACGCCATGCCCCGCGGCGGCCGCATCGATATCGACCTGCGCGCCGGCGATCCGGGCGAGATCCTGGTGGTCTTCACCGACACCGGCGAGGGCATCCCCGCCGACAGCCGCGACAAGATTTTCCTGCCCTTCTTCACCACCAAGGACTACGGCAAGGGCACGGGCCTGGGCCTGTCCATCGTGGCCCGGATCGTGCATGAGCACGGGGGTCGCATCGAGTTGGAGAGCGAGGCCGGGCAGGGCACCACCTTCCGTCTGTCGTTCCCGGTGGCGCGCAGCGGGCAGGGGTCCTCATCCCTCATCGAAGACGACGCCTGATATGCGCGTGAAAGGACTCAGCTTGGGTATTCCAGCCTATACACGGATCATCCTCATCCCCGACAACCGGGAGGTGACGCGCGAGTACGGCATCAGCCGTCTCATGGTCATCACCCTTCTGATTCTGTTCGTGGCCGGCCTGTCCCTGACCACCCTGCTGATGATTTCCTTCGCCGAGAAGCACGACGAACGTCAACGCATCGACGACCTGCAGACCCGGCTCACCGAAGCCCGCATGTCGCTGCAGTTGGTGAGCGAACTGCAAACCGAACTGGAGACCATGCGCGGCTTCCAGGAGAAACTGCTCTACATGCTCGGCATCGAGGAGGGCGCGTCGGGGTCGGCGGATACCCTGCTGGCCAACCTGGACCGCAGTCCGGCCACCGCGGCGGAGGCCCTGGCCCGGGCGGCGGCCATCAGCGGCGGGCCGAAGCCCACCGCCTGGCCCGTGGCCGGGTTCGTGACCGGTGAGTTTGTGGTGGGCCAGCAGGCCCGCGGAATCACGCCCCATCTGGGCATTGACATCGCCGCCCCCACTGACACGCCGGTGCTTTCCCCGGCGGACGGCGTGGTGGCTCGGGTGGGCGTGGAGGAATTTCTGGGAAACTTTGTTGAAATACAGCACGGATTGGGGTACTTGACTGTATATGGGCATTGCAGCCGCATCGCGGTGGGCAAGGGTGCCAAGGTCGACGCAGGCCAGATAATCGCTTATGTTGGTCAGTCAGGTCGGTCATCCGCGCCCCATCTGCATTACGAGATCTGGAAACAGGGCGAGGCCGTGGACCCCCGGGAACTCCTGGTGGGACAGCCTCCCCGGGATTAGGCGTTGAATTTCCACCAGCAGTAGATCGGTTCAAGGAGGATAACATGTTCGGCAAAGAACCTGAAAATCAGGCCGTGGCTTCGGGCCAGACGTCCATCATCGCCCAGGGCTGCAAATTCGACGGCAAGGTCGAAGTTCGCGGCACGCTGCGCGTGGAGGGGGAGTTCAAGGGCACCATCGGGACGCCCGAGAGCCTGGTCATCGGCAAGAGCGGCGTCGTGCACGCCAACGTGAAGGTGAAGAACGCCATCATCGGCGGCCAGCTTTACGGCAACATCACGGCGGAGAACAAAATCGAGCTGCAGAGCGGCTCCCACGTTGAAGGCGATATCAAGACCAAGCGTCTGGTCATCGACGAGGGCGTGTTCTTCGAGGGCAACTGCTCCATGGGTGTCGGCCAGAAACAGGGGTCGCCCCTGGCGCAGCCGAAACCGGCCGAAGGCGTCAAAAAGTAAACTGACTGGACCAGTCATGTAAAAAGCTCCCCAAACACGGGGAGCTTTTTGCGTTCAGGGTGCAATGTGGACTTAATGAGTCTGAATTTGTTGACGGCCCACATCAATTGAAGTACGATAAGAATAGGATTGGACCACGACAGGACGTGTAAAAACACTTAACTGAGGAAATTACAATGAGTTATCGGGGGAGAGGACTCTTGTTGGGCTTGACGGCCCTGATTGCGCTGACGGGCTTCGGCTCGGCACAGGCGCAATGTCTGCTGACGGGGGACATCCAGGCCGATTTATCGGGAGATCCCGGCCTGCCCATGTACAAGTACACGCTGACGGTGGAGTGGGACATGGATTCCAGCTACGGCCTCAGCCACCTGGACCTGGTCACGGACATTGAGGGCGGCACCTGCGGCTGCCTGGATTTTGAGGATGCCATCACCGTGCCGGCTATCGGGGGCACATCCACCGGTGAGGGCGGGTGCACCGTGGAATACGAGACCTTCCTGGAGTGCAGCGGCGACCCCAGTATTCCGGGGGTTACGGGTATCCTGTACAAATTCGAGCCCATTGAGGTGGACGGCTGCGAGCCGGGCCCCACGGGCACGGGCAGTTTCTGCTTCTATTCGGACCTGGCCCCGGTGCCGGTGGACGAGGAATTTCTGGCCCTGGTGGACAAGGCCGGCCTGACCAGCTGCGCCGGAACCATTACCGGCGTGTTTCCCGGCATGGATTGCGATCCGGTGCCGGCCACGATTTACGGCCTGGACCACCTGAAGTCCCTGTATCGCTAAACGCGGACCGAACAAGGCGTTGAAAACAGGCTCGCCCGACATCCGGCGGGCCTGTTTTTTGTCCACCGCCGCCCTGTATACAGTATACGAAAATTCTCTTTTCTTTTGTTGACAAGGTATTAGGCGAAATCCATGATCCGCTCATGAACACCGACGACCCCAAAGACCCCTCCGAAACCCAGGCGCCCTGGTGGGCTTCCGACGGCCCCAATGAGGATCTGCCCGACGGCTATCCCGAGCCCCCGGACCTGTCCAAGGTGAAGGCCCTGCGGTCCAAGCTGAAACAGGACCGCGCCAACCGGCGGAAATCACGGGACACGCTGCCGGGCCGGTTGCCCATCAAGTCCGGGAAACAGGTGCGCGAGATCGGGGCCATGACCCTCATCCCCACCCTCATGATTGCGGGCCCGGCGGTGGGCTACGGCCTGGGAATGCTGGTGAATCGGCAGTTCGGCGGCAGTCCCTGGCCCGAGGTGGGGGGCCTCCTCTTCGGGCTGGTGGCGGCCTTCCGTCAGATATTTTTGATACTCAATAAAAAAAACGCCCCAAATCCCCCCGAAAACCCGGAATAACGGCCCCGAGCCGTTGACATTTGGGCAAATTAGGTCATCTTAAGGGCGCGCGGGGAGTCCTCCCGCCCGAGGTCCCGAAACCAGACACACCTGAAAGAAACAGGATCGTGAACCAAAACCTGCTTGCCCGTGTGCAATTATGGACTATTTTGGTCGCCTTGTTGGCCGCCGGCGTGTGCTGGTACGGGGTTTCTTTGCGGTTCGGCCTGGGCGTCCTGCTGACGGCCCTGTGGGCCGTGGCCGGGCTCCGGGTGCTCGAAGGCCTGCTGCGGGCGGGCGTGGTGCCGCCCGGTCAGCCGCGCAATGTCTTCGCCATCCTCATTTGGGGGGCGGCGAAATTGGGTATTTACGGCCTGGCGGTCTGGGTGTTATTTTCCCGTCCGTTTCCGGCCCTTAGCCACGCCGTCGGCTTCACCATTCTCATGGGGCTTCTGGTGGGCTTTGGAGCCCAGGCGCGTTCCGTTGAAATCAACCGGTCAACCCCGCGGGGAGACGATGCTTAATCTGAGCAGAAACCACATGGCCGTCCTGCTGCTGGTCCTGGCCGCCACGCTCTTTTCGGCCGGTGCCGCCATGGCCCAGCCTGACGGGCACGCCGCCACGCCCGATGACGCCCATCAGACCACCGACACCCACGGCGACGAGTCCCACGCGGCCGACACGCATGCCGCGGATCCCCATGCGGCCGACACTCACGGCGACGCGGCCCACGGCGACGATCATGGCGGCGGCCACGGCTCCACACCGCACATGGCCAACGTGTTCGCTATCCTGTCCCAGTGGTTGCCCGCGCCGGTGGCCAACTTTATCGCCGAATTCGTGGACCCCATCTTTTCCTACATCGTCATCGCGCTGCTGGTTGTCTTCTTCCTCGGCGTGAAGAAGTCCCTGTCGTCCCGCAAGCCGGGGCGCGCACAGATGGCCGCGGAAATTCTCGTCGGCGGACTCTACTCCATGTTCGAGGCCATCATCGGCCCGTCGGCCCGTCGCTACACGCCCTTCCTCGGCACCCTGTTCATCTTCATCTGGGTGAACAACCTGTTCGGCATGGTGCCCGGCGGCCACGCGGCCACCTCGGCCTTCAACACCACGACCTTCGCCCTCGGTCTGATGACCTTCTGTTTCGTGCAGTTCTACGCCGTGCGCCTGAACGGCATCGGCGGTTACCTGCACCACATGGCCGGCTCGCCCAAGACCGGCATGGACTGGGGCTTTTCGATTCTGCTGTTCCCCCTGCATCTGCTGGGCGAACTGATCAAGCCCGTGAGCCTGGCGCTCCGGCTTTTCGGCAACATTTTCGGCGAGGACACCCTGGTGGCCACCATGGTCATCCTGGGCTGGGTCCTGACCAAGGTCATGGTGGGTATCTTCGTGGAGGTGGACGCCATCGGCGGCTTCCTCCCGGGCATCCCCCTGCAGTTGCCCTTCTACTTCCTGGGTCTTCTGTCCAGCACGATCCAGGCGACGGTCTTTACGCTGCTGGCGACGGTTTATATTGCCCTGTGGCTGCCTCATGATGAGGAGCACGGGCATTAACCCGGACTTTCAGTCCGGCAACAGGCGGGGGAACCCGCCATTAGTGCAACGCACGCGCTAAAAGGAGAAAGAAAAATGGACGGCAACATTCTGGGACTGGCTCTTCCGATCGGACTGGGCATGGCGGCCATCGGCTCCGGACTGGGTCTGGGTAAGGCTATCGAGGGCGGCATGAACGCCATGGGGCGTCAGCCCGAGGCCATCGGCCAGATTCAGACGGCCATGATCATCGGTTGCGCCTTCATCGAGGCCCTGACGATCTATGCCCTGATCGCCACCATCCTCCTGATGGGTAATCTGTAAAAAAGTTGGGTAAGCCCGGCGTGCGTTGACTGGATTTGGGAGGCGGTGGCTGAAAAGCCGGTCACGCCTCCCGACCCCCGCCACCGGGAATTCCCCCGCGGAAGGTAACCTGTCATGGAAATGGTCATTCCAAAAATACCCCAGCTGCTCACGCAGATCATCGGGTTCATCGGCCTTGTGCTGATCCTGAAGGCCGTGGCCTGGGGGCCGATTCTCGACATGCTGGACAAGCGCCGCGACAAGATCGACGGCGACTATGCGGCGGCCGAGAAGAACCTGGCCGACTCCGAACAGCTGCGCGGCGAGTTCGAGTCCAAGCTCAGCGACATCAAGGTCATTGAGCGGGAGAAGGTCCAGGAAGCGGTCAAGCGGGGTGAGGATCTCGCGGACGGCATCGTGGGCAAGGCCCGCACGCAGGCCGACGAGGTCAAGGCCAAGGCCGGCCAGGACATCGAACTGGAGACCCACAAGGCCCAGATCGAACTGCGCGACAGCGTGGTGGCCATGGCCATCGGCGCCGCGGAGAAGGTCATCGGCGAACGCCTGGACGACGACATGCACCGCAAGCTGATCACCGACTACATCGACGCCCTGAAACCGGACGGTTCGGTCGGAGGAACGCCCAATGCGTGATCGCCAGGTCGCGACCCGCTATGCGGAGGCCCTTCTGTTGTCGGCCAAACAGGCCGGCGTGATGGCTGAGGTGGCCGAGTCCTTTGCCGGCGTGCTCGACGCGGCCGAGGGCAACCGGGAGCTCGCCATCTTCCTGGACAGTCCGCAGGTGCGGACCGAGGAGAAGAAGGAACTGGTGGGGAACGTGTTCGGGGGCCGCATCGAGCCGGTGCTGCTGAACTTCTTCCTCCTGCTGATCGATCGCAACCGGATCGAAAACACCCGGGATATCGGCGAGGTCTTCGCCGAACTGGTTGAAGTCGAGAGCGGAATCACACGGGCCTCCGTGGTGACCGCCGTCCCCTTGCCGGATGATCTGGCCGCGACCCTGAAGAGCAGGCTCGCCGCCCACACCGGCACCGACATCATCCTGGAAAAGAAAATCGACCCCGACGTGATCGGGGGTGTGCGCGTGACCCTGGGTGACCGGGTTCTCGACGGCACGGTGCGCACGAACCTGGACCTCCTGCGCAAGACGCTGGGCCAGGCTCAAGTGAGATAAAAGACCCGCAAGGGTTTCAACGAGGAGATGGGTAGTGAAATTAAGGCCTGAAGAGATCAGCTCCGTACTTTCCCAGGAGCTGAACAACTACGACCGCGACCTGAAGGTCGAAAGCGTCGGGACGATCCTTCAGGTGGGCGACGGTATCGCCCGCGTCTACGGCTTGCAGGATGTGATGGCCGGCGAGATGGTGCAGTTCCCCGGGGACATCTTCGGTATGGTGCTCAACCTCGAAGAGGACTCGGTGGGTGTGGCCATTCTCGGCGAAGACAGGCACATCAAGGAAGGCGACCAGGTCAAGCGCACCGGAACCATTGCCTCGGTTCCCGTGGGCGACGGCGTCATCGGCCGCGTGGTCAACGCGGTGGGCCAGCCCATCGACGGCGACGGCCCCGTGCCCAGCACCGAAACCCGCAGCATCGAACTGAAGGCGCCCGGCGTGACCGCCCGGCAGCCCGTGGGCCAGCCCCTGATGACCGGCCTGAAGGCCGTGGACTCCATGATTCCCATCGGGCGCGGCCAGCGCGAGTTGATCATCGGCGATCGCGGCACGGGCAAGACCGCCGTGGCCATCGACGCCATCATCAACCAGAAGGGCAAGGGCGTGTTCTGCTTCTACGTGGCCATTGGCCAGAAGCAGTCCACCGTGGCGGCCGTGCACAAGAAGCTCAAAGAGCACGGTGCCATGGAGTACACCACCATTATCGCGGCCAGCGCCAGCGAGCCCGCCCCCATGCTTTTCCTCGCGCCGTACACCGGTTGCACCATGGCCGAGCACATGATGTGGCAGGGCAAGGACACCCTGGTGGTCTACGACGACCTGTCCAAGCAGGCCAACGCCTACCGCCAGATGTCGCTGCTGCTGCGCCGTCCGCCCGGACGCGAAGCGTTCCCCGGCGACGTGTTCTATCTCCACAGCCGGCTGCTGGAGCGCTCGGTGAAGCTGAGCGACGAGAACGGCGGCGGGTCGCTGACCGCGCTGCCCATCATCGAGACCCAGGCCTCCGATGTGTCGGCCTACATTCCGACCAACGTGATTTCCATCACCGACGGCCAGATCTTCCTGGAGAACGATCTGTTCTACCAGGGCATCCGGCCCGCCATCAACGTGGGTATCTCCGTGTCCCGCGTGGGCGGCGCCGCCCAGACCAAGGCCATGAAGAAGGTGGCCGGCTCGCTGCGGCTGGACCTGGCCCAGTATCGTGAACTGGCGGCCTTCGCCCAGTTCGGCTCGGACCTCGACAAGTCCACCCAGCGTCAGCTGACCCGCGGTGAGCGCATGGTCGAGATCCTCAAGCAGGACCAGTACGTGCCCATGGCCAACGAGAACCAGGTCGCCATCATCTACGCCGCCAGCCAGGGCTTCCTGGACGAGGTGCCCATAGAGGATGTGGCCCAGTGGGAGATCGATTTCCACGCGTACATGGCCGAGATGCATGCCGGCGTGCTGCACGCCATCGCCGAGAGCGGGAAGCTGGAGGCCGACACGGCCGAGCACCTGACCGCCGCCATCAAGGAATTTTCCGCCAGCCGTTAGGCGGGCGACAGGTCGATCGACCGGGAGGTAACCCGTGGCGGGAGCCGGGGTCAAAATACTGAATAACCGGATCCGTTCCGTGAAGAACACGCAGCAGATCACCAAGGCCATGAAAATGGTCGCGGCGAGCAAGCTGCAGCGTTCTCAGGGAAAGATGCTGGCCGCCCGCCCGTATGCGCAGAAGCTCACCGAGCTCATGCAGCAGCTGGCCGGGAAGACCGACATCAGCGATCCGCTCTTCGAGGTGCGTCCCGTGGCCAAGCGGCTGTACGTGGTCATCTCGTCGGACAAGGGCCTGTGTGGCTCCTACAACACCAACGTGATGAAGCTGGCCCACAAGACCGTGGACGCCTCCATCGCCGAGGGCGTTGAGACTGAAATCCTGGCCGTGGGCCGCAAGGGTGCGACGTATTTCCGCAAGCGGGACTACACCCTGTTCGGCAGTTACGAGGACTTTGGCGGGGAGATCAACAGCGAGCGCGGCGGCCGGGTGGGCGACGCCATCGTGGCGGCCTTCACCAACCGGGTTTTTGACGAAGTGCGCGTGATCTACCCGTCCTTCGTCAGCACCATGACCCAGCGGCCGGTGGACCAGGCGGTCCTGCCCATCGCTCCGGACCAGGCTCTTGAGGCGGACGGGGACGAAGACGACGACCGGGCTGTGGATTATATCTGGGAGCCCAGCCAGGAGGAGATGTTCGCCGTTTTGTTGCCGCTTTACCTGCGCAACAAGGTGTTCATGACCCTGAGCGAGGCCTTCACCAGCGAACACGCGGCGCGCATGACGAGCATGAGCGCGGCCACCCAGAACGCCGGCGAGCTGATCACCGCCCTGACCCTGCGGCGCAACCGCGAGCGTCAGGCGGCCATCACCTCCGAGTTGCTGGATATCGTGGGCGGCGCCAACGCGCTGTAACCGGAATTTTTGTTAAGCGGGGCAGGCGCCCCATTAAATGACGAGACCAAGGAGTAGAGGAACATGGCCGAGAACTACGGTAAGGTCCAACAGGTCATTGGCCCCACAGTGGACCTCGAGTTCGATTCGGATCACCTGCCCGAAATGCTCAACGCGGTCCACATCGTGGACACCGAGCGGGGCATCGATCTGATCACCGAAGTGGCTCAGCACATCGGCAACAACGTGGTGCGCACCATCGCCATGGACTCGACCGACGGTCTGGTCCGCGGCATGCAGGGCCTGGACACGGGCGCGCCCATTGCGGTGCCCGTGGGCGCCCAGTGCCTTGGCCGCCTCTTCAACCTGCTGGGCAAGACCCTGGACGGCAAGGGCGACCTGCCCGAACCCGACAAGAAGTCCCCCATCCACGCCGCTCCTCCGGAGCTGACCAACCAGGGCGAGGCCAGCGAACTCTTTGAGACCGGCATCAAGGTCGTGGACCTGCTGGCCCCTTACGTCAAGGGCGGCAAGATCGGCCTCTTCGGCGGCGCCGGTGTGGGCAAGACCGTTATCATCATGGAGCTGATCCACGCCATCGCCACCCACCACGGCGGTTACTCCGTGTTCTGCGGTGTGGGGGAGCGCACCCGCGAGGGCAACGACCTTTGGCTGGAAATGACCGAGACCGGCGTGATCGACAACACGGCCCTGGTCTTCGGGCAGATGAACGAGCCGCCCGGCGCCCGTCTGCGCGTGGCGCTGTCCGGCCTCACCATGGCCGAGCACTTCCGCGACGTCTTGAACCAGGACGTGCTGCTGTTCATCGACAACATTTTCCGCTTCACCCAGGCCGGCAGCGAAGTGTCCGCCCTGTTGGGCCGCATGCCGTCGGCCGTGGGCTACCAGCCCACCCTGGCCACGGAAATGGGTCAGTTGCAGGAGCGCATCACCTCCACCCGGAGCGGCTCCATCACCTCGGTGCAGGCCATCTACGTGCCCGCCGACGATTTGACGGACCCCGCGCCCGCCACGGCCTTCAGCCACCTCGACGCCCAGACGGTGTTGTCGCGGCAGATCGCGGAGCTGGGCATCTACCCCGCCGTGGATCCGCTGGATTCGTCCAGCCGGATCCTGGAGCCGGGCGTGCTGGGCCATGAGCACTACAACCTGGCCCGCCAGGTGCAGACCATTCTGCAGCGCTACAAGGATCTGCAGGACATCATCGCCATTCTGGGCATGGACGAGCTGAGCGACGAGGACAAAGTCGTCGTGGAGCGCGCCCGCAAGATCCAGAAGTTCCTGAGCCAGCCCTTCTCGGTGGCGGAGGTCTTCACGGGCATGGAGGGTCGCTACGTCAAGCTGGAGGACACCATCCGCAGCTTCACCGGCCTGGTGGCCGGCGAATACGACCACATCCCCGAGCAGTGCTTCTACATGTGCGGCGCCATCGAGGAAGTCGTCGAGAATTACGAAAAGCTTCAGGCGGAAGGTTAAGCCGTGGCCAAGACCTTCAAGGTTATGATCGTGACCCCGGACAAGACGGCCTGGGAAGGCGAGGTTGTTTCGGCGACCGTGCCCGGCCTGGCCGGCTACATGGGGATCTGGGCCAACCATGCGCCGCTGGTGGGCGCGGTGGTGCCCGGCGTGGTCTTCCTGCGCCGTGACGACGCGGGCAGCACCTCGCACCTGGCCGTGGGCACAGGGTTTGTCGAAATCAGCGACAACGTGGTGAACCTCATGGTGGATACCTGTGAGGAGGCCGAGGACATCGACGTGGTCCGCGCCCAGGAAGCCCTGGACCGCGCCCGCGGCCGGCTCAAGGGCATGGAAAAGGATCTGGATCGGGAGCGGGCCCGCCTGGCGGAGAGTCGCGCCGGCGCCCGGCTCCGGGCGGGGCAGAAATAGCCCCTTTCCACGCCAGGAAAACAAAAACCGCCCGGCCTGCGCCGGGCGGTTTTTTTGTGCGGACGGTCCGCGGCTATTTCAGAAGCATCATCTTGCCCACGCGACTTGCTCCGGCCGAGGTCAGCCGGTAGTAGTAGGCTCCGCTGGGCACCAAACGTCCCTGGCTGTTGCGACCGTCCCAGTCCACGGAGTGCCGCTCGCCGGCAGCGGCGTCCCCGCTGAACAATTCCCGCACCATCGAACCCCGGGACGAATAGACGGTCAGCCGGACCGACCCACCCTTTTCCACGGTGAAGTCGATGGTGGTGCGCGGATTGAACGGGTTGGGGTGGTTGGGCCACAGGTGCAGTCCGGCCACGGGCAGGTCGCCGACGGCCACGGCCTCGCACGGATCCCCGTAGTTGATCCGCACGCAGGGCGTTCCCTCATTGAACAGGGCGCCCTGCAGGGAGAGGCCGGAGTAGGTCCCCACCAGGCCCGGCGCGCCCTGGAATTCCAGGAAAACCAACTGCGGTCCGCACCCGGTCAGCGGCGTGGGGCCCGCGTGATACACGCTGATGGACGTGCCGTGATCCACCACCAGCGGCGCCCCCCAATCCTCGGTGAGGCTGGCGGCCACGACGGCGCCCACGAAGGCCACCGACCCCGGGTCGTACCCCACGGACATCTCGTAGCTGTAGAGGTCCAGCCCGTCCACCACGCGGTCAAGCTGAACGGGGACGGACACCGTTTCGTTCGCCATGATGGCCGAGCTCAGGGCCGGAACCGCCAGACCGCACACGCTCACGGTGCCGGACCAGGCCTGGGACCCACCGGTGTCGACCACGTGCACCACGGCCGTTCCCTCGCCCACGGCGGTGAGCAGCCCGTCTGGGGAAATGACGGCCACCGCGGGATCATCCACGCTCCAGGTGAACGGCGGCGTGGGGCTGCCGGTCACGTTGAACTGCAGGTCATCGCCCACCACCAGGTTGGCGGTGCCGGGGCTCACGTAGATCACGGGCAGTTGGGTCACGCTAATGGACCCGTTCAGGGGAACGGCGGGGTAGACCTCATTGAAGACGGTCGTGCCCAGGTACAGCGTGGTGGTATTGGAAGCCAGGAACTTGAGAAAGCACAGGGTGCCGCCGCCGCCGGACAGGGCCGTGGCGCCGGAGGCGGCCACGGTCAGGGCCCCGGGCGCAGGCTCGTGGGTGAGGGCCGACCAGCCGGCCGCCCCCATGAGGGTCCCCACGGTTTCCAGACCGGTGAAGGTGGCGTAACTGGCCGTCCAGGTGATCGCGAACTCTCCGCTCACGATGCCGAAGGGCCCCGGGTCGCCGATGGTCACCGGCACCCACACCTCATTGCCCACGGTGACGGCCACCTCGGCCAGGTCCAGGGTGAAGGCCCGCACCTCGATGTTCCCGGTGGTGGTGTTGGTCAGGCCGTTGTCGTCGGCACTCTCCACGGCCACCAGGCCGGGGGCCAGGGCGGTCAACAGATTCCCTGTGAAACCGGCCACCGCCGGGTTGCTGGACGTGTAGGTGTAGGGGGCCGTGCCGCCGCTGGTGCCGAAGGCGAGCGTTTGGCCCACCGCCAGCAGTCCGGTGTCCGGCGATACATTGATGGTGGGCAGGGCGGTGGCGGTCAGGTAGCCGTTCACGCGCACCGGCACCGGTTCCCCTTCGTTCATGATCGCGCCGGCCAGAGTGAGAGTCGTGCCGCCGGAGTTGGGTCCCAGCAGGAATTGCAGCCGCATCAGGGCGCCGTCGCCGGTGAGCGGCACACCCCCGGCGGCGGACACCGTGAGGGTGCCGCTGCCGGGGGAAAAATCCACGAGCCAGGATTCGGTCAGGGTACCGGCGGTCACCACGCCGACACACTGGGCCACCAGACCGTACCAGGTCAGGTCCATTTCCACGGACCAGACCGTGTCGCCGCCGAGCCCGCTCAGGTCCACGGGCACCTCAACGGTGTCGCCCACCTGGCCGGAAGCGGTGCCCACGGTAAGGGTGGCCGCCCCGGCGAGGCCGGTCAGGCCCAGGAGGGCGCACAGCCAGGCCGTCAGCAGAAGTGTTTTGCTTAGGGTTTTCATGTCGCCACCTCCTTTACTTCAAGAGGGCCATTTTGCGCATGACGGTCCTGTCGCCGGCCTGCAGCCGGTACAGGTAGATGCCGCTGCCGACGCGACGTCCGGAACCGTCCTGTCCGTCCCACATCACGGAGTGCGGGCCTTCGCTCTGGACTTCGTTCACCAGTTCCCGCACCAGGCGGCCGCCCAGGTCGTAGACGGCCAGCTTCACGCGGGTGTCACCGGCGGGCAGGGCGTAGCCGATGGTGGTGGTCGGGTTGAAGGGGTTGGGATGGTTTTGGAACAGGGTGGCGGTATCCACGCCGGGGGTGTCGCCCGCTCCGGTGGTGGTGCTGTAGGTGTCCTCGTTCAACCGGGCGAAACTCAGGTTCAGGTCCACCTGGGTGCCGGCCTCCAGTCCGGTCGCCGCCGTGAGCTGGAACTCCACCGCGTCAGTCACGGCCACGGGTTCCAGGACGGCCAGGGCAATGCGCAGCTCGTTCCCGTCGACCACGTTCCAGACCATCATGGCGCCTTCGGCGGCGGGCAGCAGACGCACGCCCGTGACCGACACCTGCTCCGGATCGAAGCGGACGTGGTACTCCTGGCCGTAGAGGTCGCCGCTGCCGTCGAGGTGGATGGGGACCCAGGCGTTGTCGCCGTCGCCCAGGGTGACAGCCGGCAGGTCCAGGTTGAAGGTAATGGCCTTGTCACCCGGGAACTCGCCGGCCCGCTTGGTGGCGGTGGAGTCCAGGGTGCAGGGGAAGTAGGTGTCCAGACCGGCCACGTAGCGCAGGATCAGCGAGGCGTCCAGGGCACTGGGGTCGCCGCCGCTGCAGTTCACGTCGCCGAGGACCAGCTGCAGAGGCCCGAGCAGGCCGGGGGCCACCAGGTTCTGCAGCACCAGGGAGGTGTCGTAGGCCCGGATGTCGCCGTTGCGGCTCACGTCGCCCAGCAAAATGTTGTCGATGCCGTCGGTGCGCCAGGTGCCGTAGTCCACCTTGTCGGTCACCGGGTCGCCCAGGCCGGTCGGGTTGTAGAACCCGCCGCTGCCGGTGTCGTCGCTGTTGTCCAGCGGCCCGGAGGAATGACCCCACCAGTTGTTGGTGGCGTCCACGGTGAAGGCGGTGCCGTCGTTGCGCACGCCGTAGTAGGTGTTGTCGTAGAAGTCGGTGTCGTGGACCCAGCCCTCGGCGGGATCGCCGGCGGTTCCGCGGTAGTACACACCGATCCCGTTGTCCGAAAACACGCTGTTGTCGATCTCCGGGTTGGCGCTGGTGATGTCCAGCACGCCGTAGCTGGCGCTGTGCACGCCGTAGCGGAACACGGCGTGATCGATGCGCGTGCTGTCGTCGATGGCCTCGTTCTGGATGATGATGCGCCCCCAGCGACTGGTCCAGGGCGAGGTGGCCGAGCCGTCGTTGTTGGTGTCGCCGCCGTGGAAGTCATCGGTCACCGAGGTGAAGACGATCTGGTTGTCGGCCGTACCCTCGGCGATGAAGCCGCGCCGAATGGTGATGTTGGCGCCGCCGCCCTTGATGACCACGCCGGGTTCGATGCGCAGGATGGCGCTGTAGCCGGCGATCACGTCACCCAGCAGCACGTAGGGAATGTTGGCCACCTGGGCCACGTTCCGGCTGGGAATGAGGGTGTCCTGGGCCAGGGTCTCGCCGTGGATGCCCAGGGCGTTGTAGCCGTTGGTGGCGGTGAATACGTTCCCGCTGAACACCGGGTCGCTGTTCAGGGACATGCGCACCGGCGTGCTGCTGAAGTTGTCGAACACGCAGGTGTCCACCACCGGGGCGCTGGTGCCGAAGGCGCCCAACCCGTGGTAGGCGTAGGCCAGGGTGGTGTTGCTGAGGGTGGGCGACGCGGAGTTGCAGTAGACCATGCCGTAGTTGGCGCCGTTGTAACCGTAGCGCAGCTCGCAGTGGTCCAGGATGGCGGTGGCGTCGTCGCTCACGTCGTCGAAGTAGATGAAGTTCCAGTTGCCCTTGGCCGGGGCGGTGGCGCTGCCGTCGGTGTTGGTGTCGGCGGGGTTGCCCACGCTGTCGTCGCGCACCGAGGTGAAGATGATGGGGTCCACGTCGGTGCCATCGGCCACCAGGGACCCGCTCACGTTGATCTGTGTGGCGAAGGGACTGTAGGACTGGTACAGCATCTTCAGAACGACCCCCGGTTCCACGGTGAGGGTGGCGCCGAGCTGGACGGTGAGAGTGCCACGCACCAGGGCCTGGGTGATGTTGGTGTAGCCGGCGAAGTCCCACGTCTGCAGGGTCATGTCCTGGCCGAGGGTTTCCCCGCGGATCCCGAGGCAGTGGTAGTTGACGTTGTCCAGGGTGTTGCTGCTGAAGATCGGCTGGGCCAGAATCGATTTCTCCACCGCGTACCAGGTCAGAACCCGGAACAGGTTGTTGGCAATGACGGGATTGGACTCGTTGAGCAGCTGCAGGCCATAGCTGCAGAGCTCGAACTCGTTGTTGATGATGGCCGGGCTCGCGGAGTCCATGCCGATTACGTACTGCGTTCCGGCGAAGCGGAACAGGCAGTTCTGGATCAGGGAGCCGGCGTCGTCGGTGGAATCGTAGAAATAGATCCCGTACCAGTTGCCCGCTGCGGGGCTGGTGGCGCCGCCGTCCACGTTGCTGTCGCCGCCCTGGCTGTCGTCCTTGATGGAGGTCAGGATGATGCGGTCGCCCACGGTGCCCACGGACTGCAGGGCGCCGTACACGCCGATGACGTTGGTGCTGGCGCGGGCCTTGATGAGCACGCCGGGTTCGACGGTCAGGGTGGTGCCTACGCCCACGTCGGTGCGTCCGAGGTTGTAGTAGGGGTACGACGGGTAGCCGGCCATGGAGATCTTCTCAAGGGTGGCGTCCTGGCTGAGGGTCTCGTTAATGAGGCCCACCGCGTGGATGCCGTTCTGGTTGAAGGTGTTCCCTACGTAGTTGGGGTTGGCCAGCACCGAAGTGGCCAGCGACACGCTGGTCTGGTTGAAGAAGTCGTTGTCCTGGATGAGCGGCGCGCTGTTGCCGTCGGTCCAGACGCCCATGTTGTTGGTGTTGAATTCGCAGTCCCGGATGGTGGGGCTGGCGGAGTTGCACCAGATGGCGGCGTCGGCGGCGGTGGAATAGCCGTAGCCGCCGTAGGCGAAGACGGCGTGCCGCACGTTACAGTCGACGTCCACCGAGGTGGGGTTGAATTTCACGTAGCCCCACTGGCTCGCGGCCGGGGTGTTGGCCCCGTCGCCGGCGGTGTCGGTGGGGTTGCCGCGGCTGTCATCGAGGATGCCGGTGAAGGCGATGAGGCTGTCCGGCGTGCCCACGGCCTGCAGGCTGCCGCTGATGTTCAGGTCCCAGCCGTAGCCGCCCTGGGCCATCTTCAGCACGATGCCCGGCTCAATGCGGAAGTGGGCGCCCTCGGCCACGTTGATGTCGCCCGCGAGATAATAGGTGATGTTGTCGTAGCCGCTCATGCTGCGCACCCGCAGCAGGGAGTTCACGCCCACGGTTTCGGGAATGATTCCAATGGCCCGCAGGCCCACGTTGGTGAAGGTGATGCCCGAATAGACCGGATCGGCCGAGATGGACATGAGCACCGGCGTATAAGTTGTGTTGGCGATGTCCACGGTGTTGATGGCGGACGCCGCCGTGCCGCCCTGGCGGATGCCGTAGTAGGTGTCCGAGATGTCCAGGTTGCTCAGGCTGGGGCTGGCGCTTTCGGCCGAGATGAGACCGAAGTTCGTGACGGCGCCAAAGCGCAGCACGGCGTGGCTCACCGAGCCGGTGCTGCCGTCGCGGTAGCGGATGTGGCCCCAGTCGGCCTTGGCCGGGGCGGTGATGCTGCCGTCGTTGTTGGTGTCGTTGGGGGTGCCGTAGTTGTCGTCCTTGTAGCTGGTGAAGACGATCTGGCTGTCCGGGTCGGCGGTGCCGTCCATGAACAGGGCACCGTCCACCCAGAGGTCCACGTTGGCGCGCGGCTTGGCCACGATGCCCGCATCCACGGTGAGACTGCCGCCCACCGCCACGGTGATGTCGCTCAGCAGGATGTAGACCAGGTTCTCGATGGGGACGGCGCCGAGCTGGGCCCCGCGGATGCGCAGGGTGTTGGCGCCCGAGAGGGTGCCGCCCAGGATGCCGATGGCGTCGAAGCCGTTGTCGCTGGTGGATTCGAAGACCAGGTTGTCGAACACCGGGTCGCTGCCGATCTCGATGGCCACGGGCACGTCCTGCATGGCGTTGATGCTGGAGTTGCTCAGCAGGGGCAGGGACACACCGGTGCACTTGAGGCCGTAGAAGGCCGAGGTCAGGTCGCAGTTCACCAGGCGCGGGCTGGCGTCGGCGCAGGTCACCGCGCCGTAGCTGGCGCCGCTGTAGCCGGCGAAGTGGATGTTCACGTTGCGCAGGGTGCTGTTGTCGTCACAGGCGTCAAAGAAGCGCACCCCGCCCCAGTCGGTCTGGTCGGGAAACGTGCCGTTGCCGTTGGTGTTGGAGTCCTGGCCCAGGGGCGCCGGGGCGTTGTCGTCGTCGATGCTGGTGAAGTAGATGAGGCTGTCCTCGGTGGCGCCGCCGAAGGCGGTGAGCAGGCCCGAGTTGGAGATGTAGGTGTTGGGGTTGAACTTGAGCACCACGCCGGGCGCGATATCCAGGGTTTCGCCCGCGCCGATGACGATGGTGTTGGTCACCCAATAGGCCAGGCTGTGAACCGGCACGCCGCCCAGGGTGGCGCTGGGCCGGGTCAGGGTGTCGGAAACGTCGGTGCCGCCCGCGACGAGCTGGATCACGTCATGGGCGTTGCCCGAGGGCTGGTCCAGGATGAGGTTGTCGAACACCGGGTCGGTGGTGATTTCCATGGCCACCGGCACCGTTGTCATGTGGTTCAGGGAGGTGTTGCGGATGACCGGGGCCGAGTTGGTGCGAATGCGCAGGCCTTCGTAGGCGTAGTCCAGGTCGCAGTAGCCCAGAGTGGGGGCGGCGCCGCTGGAAAAGTAGATCTGGGCGTAGCTGCCCGACCCGCCGTAGCGCACGGTGCAATACCGCATGACGCTGCCGCTGGACGTGGCGCTGAGGAACTGAACGTAGTTCCAGTCGCCGAGCGCGGGGGTGGTGGCGCCGCCGTCGCCGTTGGTGTCCTCGCCGCCGGCCAGGGGGGCCAGATCGTCTTTGATGGAGGTGAAGACGATGGCGCTGTCGGCGGTGGCGCCGCCGATGGCCGTCAGGGTGCCGTACACGTTCATGTACACGCCCGGATCGAATTTCAGGGTGACCCCGGGATCGATGGTCAGGGTATACGGGTCATTCACGGTGACCGCGCCGGTCACGTGGTAGACCGCGCCGCCCACGGTGTCCAGGGTGGTGTCGGCGTTGAGGGTACCGGACAGGGTTTTCTGGGCCAGGGCGGTTGGGGCCGCCAGGAGCAGAAGGGCGATGGCACACAGTATTGGCTGGGGAAACTTGAACGAACGAGACATGGGTATCCCTCCTGATTTGAGACGGGCGAGCGCTCTATTTCAAAATGAATCAGCGTCGGGCTAACTCATACTGAAACGATCCAGATTTGTGAAAATCACAAAGACCCGGTCGAAAACTCAAATTCAACGGAGGAAAGAAACAGTCAACGGATTCGGTTGGCAGGTGTCCGGGTGGAAAAACAAGGTGCGCTTCAGCCTCCCCAACCAAAGCTATCCCCCACACGCCGAAACCACAGGTTAGGAAAAAGGGCGGCCGGCGGCAAAGCCCCGCCGCGTACCTGGCCCCCCGATGCTGAAGATCTCTTTCAGTTCCAAAGGATTGCCCGGTTTTTCCCCGCGTGATACAGTTGGGTCGTCAGGCGTTCGACCCAGGTGGCAAGCGAGGAGGTTCCCCCTTCCATGTTCCCGGCCCATCACCGCGAACCCGGAACATCGGCTCATAGACGGATTATCCCGGCCCTTTTGGCCGGTTGGCTGCTCCTGTGGGGGATGGCGTCCGTTCCAGCCGTCGCTCAGGACGCCCCGGCGACCGACCCCATCTCCCTGCACCTCAAATGGAAGCATGCCTTCCAGTTTGCCGGCTACTACGCCGCCCTGGAGCAGGGGTATTATCTGGACGAGGGCCTGGACGTCACCATCGTGGAGGCCGCCTCGGACAACCTGGCGGTCAACGCCCTGCTCGACGGCGCGGCCCAGTACGGGATCTGGAGTGCCGACCTCATGCAGGAGCGCATCGCGGGCCACCCCTTCGTGGTGCTCGGGGTGATCTTTCAGCACTCCCCCTACGTGATCATCAGCCGCCGGGACCGCGCGATCCGCAAACCCGCGGATCTGATCGGTCGGCGGGTCATGGTCGCGGCCCGTCAGGGCGAGGCCCAGTTCAGGGCCATGCTCCTGAGGGAGGGGCTCACGCCCGAGGACGTGACCGTCGTCCCCCACACCTGGCGCGTGGACGATGTGATCGCGGGCCGGGTCGACGCCGAAATGAGCTACATCACCGACCAGCCCAACCAGATCAGTGCCCGGGGGGTTGAAACCGCCCTCATGCGACCTCTGGATTACGGAATCGATTTCTATGGCGACTGCCTCTTCACCACCGAAGGCGAGATCGCGACCCACCCGGATCGGGTGGCGGCCTTCCGGCGGGCCAGTTTCAAAGGCTGGGAATACGCCATGGCCCACGTGGACGAACTGGTGGACCACATCCTGGCCCTGCCGGGGGTGACGGACCGGGGCCTCAGTCAACAGCATCTGCGGTATGAGGCCGAGACCATGCGGCCCCTGATCCAACCCAAGCTCATCGAGATCGGCCACATGAACCCCGGCCGCTGGCGGCGCATCGCCGACACCTATGTGAGCCTGGGGATGATCTCCGCCGACTACTCCCTGGACGGGTTCCTCTATGAGGCCCATCCGGCGGAGGACCGCCGGTGGATCTTCGCCCTGCTGGGCAGCCTGGCGGGCGTGGTGCTGGTTTCGGCCGCGGCCTGGGGGTGGAACCGCCAGTTGAGGCGGGCGGTGTCCAGTCGGACCGGCGAGTTGCTGGAGAGCGAGAAGCGGTTTGCCCAGTTGGCCGGCGCGGCCTGGGAGGCCATCGTGATCCACGACGAGGGCGTGGTCCTGGAGGCCAACGACCAGTACTTCGCCATGTTCGGGTACGACCGGGCCGAACTCATGGGTCGCGAAGGCATTGCCCTGACCACGACGCCCGAGTCCGACCGGCTCATCAAGGCCCAGGTGGGCGCCGGCCGCCTGGGGCCCTACCAGGCGGTGGGGCGGCGCAAGTCGGGGGAAAATTTCCCCATGGAGCTGCGGGTGCGGATGATGGACTACCACGGCCGCCAGGTCCGGGTGGCCGCCATTCGCGATCTCACCGACCAGAAACGGACCGAGGAGGCCCTGCACCAGGAAAAGGGATTTGTGGGTGACGTGATCAACACCCTGCCCGGGGTGTTCTACGTATTCGACCGGGAGCGGCGCCTGGTGCGTTGGAACCGGCGCCTGGAAGAGGCTTTCGGGTATTCGCCGGAGGACCTGATCCACAGGACCGTCGAGGACTTCATCGCGGAGGCGGATCATGCCAAGGCCCTGGCCGCGGTGCAGGGCGTTTTCCGGGGCGATGAGGTCAGCATGGAGTTGACGGCGCGGACCCGCAACGGCCGGCCCTTCCCCATTTTCATCAACGGCGTCCTCTCGGTCCTGGACGGCGAGCCCCATCTGGTGGGCGTAGCGGTGGATCTCTCCGCCAGCAAGGAGGCCGAGGAGGAGCGCGGCCGACTGAGCGCCGCCATCGAGCAGGCCGCCGAGGCCATCGTGATCACCGATGTAGAGGCCAACATCCAGTACGTGAATCCGGCCTTTGAGAAAATTTCCGGATACACGGTGGCCGAGGTCATGGGCGAGAATCCGCGTTTCCTCAAGAGCGGCATCCACGACGACGCGTTCTTCCAGGCCATGTGGGACACCCTGGCGAAGGGGGAGACCTGGAGCGGGCGCATCATCAACAAGCGGAAGGACGGCGAGTTCTTTACCCAGGAGGCCGTCATCTCACCGGTGCGCGACGCCGCCGGCGAAACGGTGAACTATGTGGCGGTGAAGCGCGATGTGACCGAGGAGATCAAACTCGAGGAACAGCTGCGGCAGTCCCAGAAGATGGAGGCCGTGGGGCAGCTGGCCGGCGGCATCGCCCACGATTTCAACAATCTTCTGCAGGTGATCAACGGCTGCTCGGAGTTGGCGCTGGACGCCCTGACCAAGGGGCACGAGGCCTACGACCGGATGGCGGAGGTGGCCCGGGCCGGGGAACGCGCGGCCACCCTCGTGGCCCAGTTGCTGGCCTTCAGCCGCCGCCAGGTGCTGGACATGAGGGACGTGGACCTCAACACGGTGGTCACCGACCTGATGCAGATGATTCCCCGGGTGATCGGCGGCCACATTTCGGTGGAAACCATCAGTGGCCACGATCTGGGTATCGTCCACGCGGATCCGGGTCAACTGGAACAGATTCTCATGAACCTGTGCCTCAACGCCCGCGACGCCATGCCCGACGGCGGCACCCTCACCATCGAAACCGAGAACGTGCGGGTGGGGCAGGACTTCCTTGAGGCCCACACCGGCTTCAAGCCCGGCCGCTACGTGCTGTTGAGCGTGACCGACACCGGGTGCGGCATGAGGCCCGAGGAACTGGCCAACGTCTTCGAGCCCTTCTTTACCACCAAGGACGTGGGCGAAGGCACGGGGCTGGGCCTGTCCACGGTGTACGGGCTGGTCCGTCAGCACAAGGGCATGGTCAACGTCTACAGCGAGCCGGGCAAGGGCTCCACCTTCAAGGTCTACCTGCCGACGGCCGAACGGTCGGCCGGGGCCGTGGGCTCCAAAATCGAGGGCAAGCCCGTTGGCGGAAGCGAAACCATCCTCCTGGCCGAGGACGACGACCTGGTGCTCCGGCTGGCCCGGACCATCCTGGAGAACGCGGGCTATACCGTGTTGGCGGCCCGGGACGGGGAAGAAGCCCTGCAGGTGTTCCGGACATACGACGGGACCATCGACCTGGCCCTGCTGGACGTGGTCATGCCCCGGCTCGGGGGCAAGGGCGTTTTTCTGAAGATCCGCGAGACCCACCCGGAGCTGCCCTTCCTGTTCGCCAGCGGCTACAGCATGAATGCCGTGCACACCAACTTCATCCTGGACGAGGGACTGCGGCTCATCCAGAAACCGTACCTGCGCGAGGACCTGCTCCGGAGAGTGCGGGAGGCCCTGGACGCAACGACTCCCGCGTGATTCCTCGCCCTCGAATGGAACCTTTCCTGACGTCATGCGTGTTTTTCATTGGAAACGGGGCCGGCGACCTTCCGGCCCTGTTTGCGTGTTGAACCGCAATGTGACTCTGATCCAGGATGGCAGATATCATGACCACCCGCCGGCTTCGCCTCTGCGCTGCGTGCCTGAGCCTTCTCGTTATTACCTTCGCTCTTCCCGTTCTGGCCGGAGGTCTGGGCATTCCCACCCAGCGCGCGGGCCTGGGTTTCGGCAACCTGAAGGATTTCAGCGGCCTTCGCTTCAACCTGTCGGACCGCCACGTGAACCAGGTGTCCGGCCTCAACACCACCTTCTGGATCAACAAGGACAATGACTTTGCGACGTATCACGGCATCAGCCTGGGGCTCATCGGACCGGTGGGCGACGAATTCCGCGGCCTCACGGTCGGCCTGATCGGCGTCAAATCCGGGGACGCCCAGGGGATTACCGTGGGTGGCATCGGGATGGAGGCCGGAAACCTGCAGGGCCTCTCCATCGGTGGCATCGGCATTGGCGCCCATGATGTGTCCGGCATCACGGTGGGCGGCCTGGGTATGGGCGTCCACGATATCACGGGAGTCGCGGTGGGTGGCTTGGGCCTGGGTGGCCATAACGTCACGGGTGTGGCGGTCGGCGGCCTGGGCATGGGGGTGCAGGATATCACGGGTATCGCGGTGGGTGGCCTGGGCCTGGGGGCGGCCGACATCACCGGTATCGCCGTGGGTGGTCTGGGCATGGGCGCGCAGGATATCTCCGGCATCGCGGTGGGCGGCCTGGGCCTGGGTGGCGAAGACCTGCAGGGAATTTTCCTGGGCGGCTTGGGCGTCGGCTGCGAGTCCATGACCGGCGTGGCCCTGGGCGGCCTCGGTGTGGGCGGCGAACGGCTTAAGGGCCTGATGGGCGGCGTCGCGGGGGTGGGGGCCGAGGACATTACCGGCGCGGCGATTTCCGTGGGTTACCTGAGAGCGGAGGACAGCTTCACCGGCCTGGGCACCGGGGCCTACACCCACACCCGACGCACCAAGGGCCTGACCATCGGGATTTTCAACCGCACCGACGTGCTGGAAGGCATCCAGATCGGCCTGTTGAACTATGCGGGCAACAACCCCTCCGGTTTGCGCTGGCTGCCGGGGATCAACGCCCACTTCTAGACGGTTGGAATCGTCGGGCGGACGTCAGTCCGGGGTGTCCAGAACCTCGCGCAGTTCCCGGGCCAGTTGGGGGTACGAGACGGGCTTCTGAAGGAAGCGGGTGGTGGGAGCGGCCAGTTCGGCCCGGTCCACGGCGTCGTCGGTGTAGCCGGACATGTAGATGACGCGCAGGCTGGGATAAATGGCCTTCAGTTGCCGAATCAATTCGCCGCCGCCCATGCGGGGCATGATCACATCCGTCAGCACCAGGTCCACCGCCCGGCCGTGGTCGGCGATGACCCGTAGGGCGTCCTCCCCGTCGCCGGCCTGCAGAAGCGTGTAGCCCAGTTTTTCAATCATGCGGGACAGGACGCTCCGGATATTCGGATCGTCTTCCACCAGGAGAAGGGTCTCCTGACCCTGCGGGATGACGCCCTGCCCCTTGTCGGCGGCGTCTTTTTCCTCTCCCTCGACTTCCGGAAAGATAACCTCAAAGGTGGCGCCCTGCCCGGGTGGGCTGTGCACCTGCACCCGGGCGTTGTGCTGTTGGGCCAGCCCGTAGACCATGGCCAGCCCGAGTCCGGTGCCCTTGCCCACCTCCTTGGTGGTGAAAAATGGGTCGAAGATCTTGCTCTGGATGTCCAGGGGGATGCCCTCCCCCGTGTCCGTCACCTGGACCCGGATGTAGCGGCCGGTGGGCGGCGGCCCGTCGGGCAGGGCCTTGGAATACTCGTCGTTCCGGGGAACCCGGCGGGTCCTGACCCGCAGGTGGCCGCCCTGGGGCATGGCGTCCCGGGCGTTGATGACCAGGTTCATGAGGATCTGCTCCACCCGGCCGGGGTCGCCGAAGACCATGCACGGGCCCTCTTCCAGATCCATCTCCAGCTCGATGTTCTCGTCGATCATCCGCCGCAGCATGCGGGACATGTCGGTGAAGTCACGCGACAGGTCGAAGGGCACCATGTCCATGACCTGTTTGCGGCTGAAGGCCAGGAGTTGCTGGGTGAGACGGGCGGCCTTCTCAGTGGTCCTCCGGATGGCGCGCAGTTCGTCGCGACCGGGGCCCTCCGGGGCCAGCTCCATCCTGAGCAGATCTATGTGGCCCATGATCACGGTCAGGATGTTGTTGAAGTCGTGGGCGATGCCTCCGGCCAACCGGCCCACGGCTTCCATTTTCTGGGCCTGGTTCAGTTGTTCCAGGAGCCGGTTCCGCTCGGAGACATCCCGGGCCTGGGCCAGCAGCATGGTTTCGCCGTCGATTTCGATGGGGCCGACACGAACCTCCACGGGGAAGGTGGTGCCGTCCTTGCGCCGGTGTTCCGTTTCCACAACCTGCGCCGGGCCGTTGACAGACCGGGCCTTGATGGCCTCAAGCCTGTCCTCATCCAGCACGGTGCTCAGAGTCAGGACACTCACGCCCAGGAGTTCGTCCCGCTCATACCCCAGCGCCGTGCACGCCTGCTCGTTGACGTCCCTCACGACCCCCTGGTGGTCGACAACGAAGATGGCGTCGAAGGCACGCTCGAACAGGGTCCGGATGCGGGTTTCGCTGGCCCGCAGCTCTTTGGTCCGCTCGTTCACGGTCTGGTCCAGGTCCTCGTTCATCCGGGTCAGCCGGGCCAGCAGTTCGATGTTGTCCAGGCGCGCGATGACCATCTCCACCACCCGGGGCAGAAGGAAGTTCATGGCGGCCAGGCGCTCGGGTTCCTGGTCGGTGGCGAAGACAAACAGCATCTGCTGGCCGAAGCGGCTGCCCAGCGGCAACAGGACGGTCATCAGGGGGCGGAGGGTTTCGGTTTCAAAGAAGGGGAAATGATCCAGGTCCGGTCCCTGCAGAACACAGCCGCCGTTCTGAAGACCGACCGTGAGCTCCGGGGCCAGGGGCACCGGGCTGCCGACGGACTCCTGATCGGAGGTCGACCGGAAGATGTGCAGGGGCTGGGCGCATTCCCCCTCCAGACCAAAACAGGCGGCGTAGGGAATGTCCTTGAGAAGGGCGGTCTGCTCCAGGCCCACCTGGATCAATTGATCCACATCGTTGATGGCATTGATTTTTTCGGCGATGAGCCCCAGCAGGAGGGTTTCCTCGGCCCGTTCGGCCAGATGGTCGTTCTCCAGGACCAGCATCCTGACCTTTTCCTCCAGTTCGGCGAGGGAGTTTTCAGGGGTCCTATCGGTCATGGCCGGCCTCGAAAAAAGCCGTCAATTCAGCGGAGATCTGCAGGGGCACATCCTCCTGGAAGAAGTGGCCCGCCTGGGGCAGGAGTGACAACCGGCTGCCGGGAATTTCCCGGTGGAGCTTCTGGGCGATGTCCGCACTCAGGTAGGGGTCGTTCTCCCCGCGCATGATGAGCACCGGCAGGTCCAGTTTCCGCAGCTGGTCCTCGATCTCGGTGAGGTTGTGGTTGTTGAGGCAGCGGGCGAAATGGAGGAAGGCCTTGCGGCCCTGTTTTGTCTTGAAGGGCGCCATGAACAGGGACATGAGGTCGTCGGTGACGCGGTCCTGATTATATATCCCACGTTTGACCACCAGCCGAAACATGCCCAGATCCAGAGAGGCCATGAGCAACTGGCGAACGATGGGCGTGCGCATGGCGCTGATGGGTTGGACGGGCCAGAAATCGTAGGCCACGGTGTTCAACAGCGACAGGCTGCGCAACTGATCCGGGTGGTTGATGGCGAAGATCTGTCCCATGCCGCCGCCCAGGTCGTGCCCCACGAAGTGGAACCGGTCCAAACCCAGGGCGGTGGCGAACTTGTGCAGGGTGGCGGCGTGGTCCTTGATGGCGTAGGACACGTCCAGCGGCATGTCGCTTTGGCCGCAGCCCAGCAGGTCCACGGCGATGACATCGTGGGTTTTGGCCAGTTCAGGGAGGATGTTGCGCCAGATGAAGGTGTAGGTGGTGATGCCGTGCACCAGGAGCACGGGATCGCCCTGACCGGCCCGCAAGTAAGCCATCTGGTGGTCTCCCACCTGGCAACGGCCCGATTCGATTCCTGCGATCATTATGGCCCCCCTCGGCGAGATAAGGGTCGGCGGTCTCCAATACCCGCCCTCAGACTGCGGGATACGGGGTTTGTTTTCAAGCGGACATTTTTTGTGCCATTTTGGCGGCCGGCCGTTTCCGGGTCAAAGGTCGCAAACGAAGCCGCGCCTCCCGTCATTTTGTCTGTTAAAATTCAGGGGTCAAAATCCTCCACACCTGAAGGACCCAAGCATGCGCCCGTTCCTCCGCCCGTTCCTCTTCCTGCTGATTCTGGTCCCGGTCTGGGCCTCCGCCCAGGAACAGGCCATCCTGGCGGACCGGGATATCTTCCACCCGGTGTACGCGGTCCACGGCATGGTGGCCACGCAACAGAGCCTGGCCACCGAGGCGGGCCTCGCGGTTTTGCGCGACGGGGGCAATGCCGTGGATGCGGCCGTTACCGTGGGCTTCACCCTGGCGGTCACCCTGCCGCGGGCAGGCAATCTGGGCGGCGGCGGGTTCATGCTCATCCATCTGGCGGAAACGGGCGAAACCCTGGCGGTGGACTACCGGGAAACCGCGCCGGCCGCCGCGTATCGGGATATGTTCCTCGCGCCGGGCGGCGCGGCGGACCCCGAGGCTGCCCGCTACAGTTACCGGTCGGTGGGAGTGCCCGGCACCGTGGCCGGCCTGACGAAAATCCTGGCCGAGTACGGCACCATCAGCCTGGCGCGGGCGCTGGCGCCGGCCATTGGGCTGGCGGAAAACGGGTTCGCGGTGGATCGCGGCCTCCACGAATCGTTGCTCACGGTGCGGGAGCGCATGACGGCCTCGCCCGCGAGCCTGGAAATCTTCTATCCCGATGGGGGCGAGCCGCCGGCCATCGGCGACCTGCTGGTGCAGACGGACCTGGCCTGGAGCCTGCGGCAGATTGCCGCCGACGGAGCGGATGCGTTCTATCGCGGCGCCGTGGCCCAGCGTCTCCTGGCGGATATGCGTGCGCACGGCGGCCTGATTACGGCGGAGGACCTGGCCGGTTACACCCCGGTGATTCGCGAGCCGGTGCGAGGCACCTACCGCGGCTATGAAATCGTGTCCATGCCGCCGCCCAGTTCGGGCGGGGTGCACGTGATCCAGTTGTTGAACCTGCTGGAGGCGTTTCCCATCGGCGATCTGGGGCACAACAGTGCGGCGACGATCCACCTCCTGGCCCAGGGCATGAAGCGGGCCTATGCCGACCGGGCCGTACACCTGGGGGATCCGGATTTCGTGCGGGTGCCGGTGTCCGGCCTGACCAGCAAGGCCTACGCCGACGCCCTGCGCAAGACCATCGACCCCGACCGGGATACCCCCAGCGCCGAGATCCTGGCCGGCGATCCGACCGCCTTTGAAAGCCACGAAACCACCCACTTTTCCGTCATGGACAGCCAGGGCAACGCGGTGAGCAGCACGTATACCCTGAACTTGAGCTTCGGCACCAAGATGACGGCGGCCGGCACGGGGATTCTGCTCAATAACCAGATGGACGACTTTTCGTCGAAACCCGGCTCGCCCAACGCGTATGGTCTGGTGGGCGGCGAGGCCAACGCCATCGGCCCTGGCCGGCGCATGCTGAGCTCCATGTCGCCCACCCTGGTCATGAAGGACGGGCGGCCGTTCCTGGCCGTCGGGAGCCCGGGCGGAAGCCGCATCATCACCACCACGCTGCAGGTGGTGATGAACGTGATCGACCACGGGATGAACATCGCGGCCGCCACCAACGCCGTGCGGGTGCATCACCAGTGGCGGCCGGATGAACTGCGGATCGAGGCGGGGCTGTCGCCGGATACCCTCACGCTGCTGGAAGGCCTGGGCTACACCGTGGTGACCCGGGACGCCATGGGCGGCGCTCAGAGTGTCATGTACCGCGACGGCTTGTTTTCCGGCGCCTCGGACCCGCGGCGCCCGGGCGGGCTGACGGCCGGATACTGAACAGGAGGCTGATTTTGAACGACGCCGTGTTTGTCACCTTTCCCGTCCTGGAAACCGACCGCCTGCTCCTGAGGGAGGTCAGCCACGAGGACCTGGAGCTGGTCTACCGTTTCAATGCCGACCCTCAGGCCCTGCGCTACGTGCCGCGGGCGCCCTATACCGAGATGATCCAGGCCATCGAGAAAATCGCCGGCTTCCACGAGGGCTACCGCGAGCGCCGGGGCGTGTGGTGGACCTTCGTTCTGAAGGAGACGGGCGATCTGCTGGGTTACGGAGGGTTCTTCGATATCGGCGCCGAGGAAACCAAGGCCGAGATCGGCTACGGAATCCTCCCGGAACACTGGGGCCAAGGGTACATGAGTGAAGCGGTGGCGGAGATGACGCGCTTCGGTTTCGAGGACATGGGGCTGCACCGCATCATCGGACGCGTGGCGCCGGCCAATGAGCCATCGGCGCGGATCCTGGCCAGGCTGGGGTATGAAAAAGAGGGCGTGCTGCGGGATGACGAGTTTGCGCGGGGGGAGTTTTTCGACATGACGATCTGGGGCAAGCTGGACCGCTAGCCCAAGCACGCCATCAGCACCGTGAACGCGGAGTCCGCGCTGCGCCGCGGCCCCAGGCGGATTAGCGGAGGTGGCTGGCGATCTCGATCACGCCGGCGTCGGGCGAGTCGCCCACCACGTTCACCACGGTGATAATCCGACGGGAATCGCCGCACACCAGGGGGGCCAGGGTTTCCCGCACCAGGTCGGCCAGGTAGCGGGCCTGCCCCTGACTGCGGGCCGTGGCGCGGATTTCGATGGGGGCGGTGAGGCCGGGCGCCTGGTTCAGCCAGGACGCCGTCTCAATGATCAGCGGTTCGGCCGGCAGATTCCGCGCGGGGGCCGCCGGGTCTTCATGGGTGATCTCGCTCCCCGAAAACACCATCACATCTTCCCGCTCACCGGTGAGCCGGTACGACGGCAGGTCGAAGCCGCGGCCGGACACCGAGCGGGCGTTCCCCGCCGGATCCACCGTTTCCATCACGTAGGAATAGATCAGGCCGGGCCAGGCGGCCGCGCCGTCGTCACGACGGCCGTCCCAGGCCAGGGTGGTCGGGGGCGTGCCCGTGCCTTCGCGCACCATGGCGGGCTTGCCGCGACTGTCCACGATGGTCAGCTTCCAGGTGGCCATTTCCGGGGCGTTGGGGCTGAAGACCACCACGTTGTCCTGGGCGTACTCGGCCAGCCAGGGGCGGCCGGTGATAGGGGGCCGCTCGGCGGCGGTGCGTCCGGTGACCGCGGGAAACACGTCCACGTCTTCCCAGGTATGGTCCCAGCCCAGGCCGGGGGCGTTGCGGGGCGACAGGTCGAGGCGGATGCGCGGACGGTCGAACTTGATGCTCACCCGGTCCTCACCCTCGATGGTGAAGCTGCGCAGCACGGTGCCTTCGCCGTCGCGGCTGAGGGACATGGACGGGCCGGGCAGGTCCTTCACCGATGTTTTTTCCACGCTGCCGCTCACGGTGGCCACATCCATGCCGTCGGGGTTGGCGCCGGCGACGGCCAGGCCGGCCGTCAAAGCCGTGATCAGCAGAATGTTCAGTCCGAATGCCTTGCTCATGTCCGGTGGACCTTTCGGTGAGGGCGCCTAGCCGGCGTCCCGGAGTCGGTACTTGAATTCAATGCGGCCCCACTGTTCGGCGCTGGCGCCGGGACCGAGGCTCTCGAAGCGCCAGTTCGCCAGGGCGGCCTTGGCGCGGCTGTCGAAGTCGTCGAAGCCGCTGGTGCGTTCGATGAGCAGGTTCTCCTTGAGACGGCCGCTGGGCAGCACCGTGAAGTACAACTCCACCGACACTTCCACGCCGTCCCGCTTGGCCCACTCCGGATACTCCGGGGTGTTGTAGTCGATGAGCTTACGGTTGCTCACCTCGCCGGCCAGCGACACGCCGGGCAGGATTTCCTGCGCCGGTTGGGCTGAGGCGTCGCCTTCGGCCTCGGGCAGACTGGTCACGGCGGCGGCCACCACCGACGTTTCGCCCTTGGTTAACTCTCCCACATGGGCCACGGGACGGCTGGCCGATCGTTTGAGTGTACCGGTGGGCGTGGTCGGACGGGGGATCATGGCGCCGAGGGTGGCCGGAGCCGGCCGATCGGGTGAATCCACCGTGGCCGCGGCCGTGATTTCACGACGGCCCGCATCGTCGGTGCGCAGGGCGGCCAACCGCTGCTGCATCATGTCCACACCGGCGTCGCGGGGCGGAATCACGGGCTTGGGCTTGGGCGTTTCCTGAACCACAACGGGCGTTTCGGCCACGGGCTCGGGCGGGGCCACCACCACCGGCGTCGGCGCCGGCACGATGTCCTCGATCTCCAGCCAGGTGACCTCGGTGATCACGTAGTCGTCTTCGGTCCGCTCGGGCACCGGTTGGGTGGCGATCACCAGGAAGACCACCAGGCCCGCTGCGTGGGCCAGAAAGCTCCACACGCCCAGGCGCCGGGTCTTTTCCTGTATGGCAACGAGTTCAAGGTCGATCGTCAGGGCGTCCATGCCAGCTCCTGATCGTTGCGGCCGCCGGCCCGGGTCGTGGCGATGGCCAGACGGCGGGCGCCGGCCTCGCGGGCATCCTTCAGCACGCCGCGCACCATCTTGTGGTTCACGGCACCGTCGGCACGGACCACGACCATCAGGTTGCTCATGCCGTCGGCCTGAAGCAGGGTGGCCAACGTTCCGGCCAGGTCTTCGCGGGCAACCATCACCTTGTCCACGGCCACGTCGCCGGCCGGGTTCACGGTGATGTTCACGCGGTCACCCTCCTCGGCGCTGCGCACATGGGCCTCGGGCAGGTTCACCGCGAGGTCGCTGATGGTCATGATGGGCGTGGTGATCATGAGGATGATCACCAGCACCAGCGCCACGTCGATAATGGGGGTGACGTTGATGCCCAGGATGCCTTGTTTCTGTTGGTACAGGCTCTTCTGCATGTCAGCTGCCAGCCCCTTCGTCGGAGATGGCGATGTCCACCGCGCCGCTCATGCGGGCCTTGTCCAGCACGTCCACGAAGGCGGCGTGTGACACCTCGTCGGCGCAGTCCAGGGAGACGCCGTCCCAGGCGTCCTGGCGCAGCATGGCGCCGAGCACGGGCATCAGGTGGTCCCTCTTCAAGACCCGGTTGCCCACCTGCACCATGTTCTCGGACAGGATGTGCAGCGGCACCCGCTCGGTCTGGATTTCGGTCTCGGCCGGCGCGGCGGTCTCGGTCTCGCCCCGCACCCAGATGCCTGATTCCAGGGCCAGGGGCGTCATGAGCAGCAGAGTGACCACCAGCACCAGGGACACGTCGATCAACGGCGTCATGTTCACCTGGAAGAGGCCGGAGCCACTGGTTTCCTTCTCGTCGAGCAGCAAGGCGGTCCCCTCTAGTTGACGGTTTCCATCATGGCCGCACGCAGGCTGCGCGCCCCGTTTTCGGCCACGGTGAGCATCACGTTCATGCGCCGCGTGAAGTGGTTGTAGGCCAGGATCGCGGGCACGGCGATGACGATGCCCGCGGCGGTGGTCAGCAGGGCCTCGGCCACACCGCTGGCCACCACGGTGGGGGCGGTGCTGCCGGCGGCGCTCATGTCCATGAAGGCGCGCATGATGCCCCAGATGGTGCCCAGCAGGCCGATCAGCGGCGCCACGGCGGCCATGGTACCCAGCACGCCCAGATTCTTCTCGAAGAGCATCTTCTGCTGGCTGAGGCTCACCGTCAGACGCTCTTCCAGGGTTTCGCCCAGGTTGCGCCCGCTCTCGAAGACCTGGCTGGCCACCTGGCTCAGCGGATGGGTGGTGGTTTCGATGACGGTGGCGGCGGCGCTCACGTCCCCGGTCTTGATCTTCTTCAGGCTGGTCGCCAGGCAGGTGTTGCAGTCACCGCGGCGGTTGAAGAAGTACAGGGCCCGCTCCACGGCGACGGTGAGGGTCACCACGCTGCAGAGGATCAGGACGATGAATACGGGGCTGTTGCTCATCCACTCGTACCAGTTGAATTCGGCAAACATCGCTATTCTCCATTCACATCCGGTTTAGTGCCCGAGGGCGGTTTCCAGTTGTTCGACTCTATTTTGGGCAGCCGCCACCAGGGTGGGGTCGGTCGCATGCTTGATCAGGTCGCGATAGGCGGTCAAAGCGCCGTCGAAGTTGCCGCCCTGCTCGTGCAGATCGGCGGTGTGGGCCAGGGCCGACAGCCGGAAGCTGTTGGTCTTGTCCGGGGAGGCGATGGACTCGGCGTAGGCCATGAGGGCGCCGTCGATGTCGCCGATCTCCTTCAGGCACAATCCGGCCAGGTAGTTCAGCTCCACGGTCTGTTCCATGTCCGCGCCTTGTTCGATGGCTTCGCGGTAGTACTTGGTGGCCGAGCCCAACCGGCCCATTTCCTGACAGATTTCGCCCTGGGTGCGGGCCACGGCCACGTTGCGTTCCACGTCGGCGGATTCGCGTCGGCGGTAGTCCTCCAGCGCGGTGAGCGCCGATTCCCGGTTGCCCAGGATGCGGTGACTCATGGCCAGGTTGTACAGGGCGGCGGCGTGGACTTCGTCCTCGGCGGCCATG
>Ga0209692_10000794_pt1 | contig 56136 bp, 27 predicted proteins | sample tdDd472_FD_187129 | JGI IMG/M metagenome (GOLD analysis project Ga0209692, IMG submission 187129) | Marine sediment microbial communities from the Atlantic coast under amendment with organic carbon and nitrate - tdDd47.2 (SPAdes)... | ecosystem: Environmental > Aquatic > Marine > Coastal >... | reverse complement strand
GGGTCACCCCGTCCCTCCCTCGGGGAGGGACCGACCCGTGCGGTAGCGCGGGTCAGGGAGGGGGGTTCGAGCGACCGCCATGGGTGGCTCGGGCACCTGCACGAGTCCGCATCCGGGTGGTTCGACCGCCCTCACTGACGCAGCCCTCGGGCTGCGTCGGTCTCTCCCGTGGGGAGAGACGGGGTGGGGTTGGTGGACGGACGCCGCAGTCGCGCGGCGCCCGGCCCCCTTACCGCAGGTCGTCGTCGTACACGCAGCGGAAGTGGTAGCGGTTGGTCTCGGGGGCGTCCGTGCCGAACGGGCCGGACTGGTACTGCCAGCCGGTGGTGCCGGTGCCGGTCCAGCGCCCGATCGCGTAGTTGTACTGGTTGCTGTACCGGTAGATCGGGTTGTTCAGCCACAGCCAGTTGTTGGTGCCGTTCGGCGCGCCGGCGTGGGTGAAGCGCATGAAGTCGTCGGCGTCGGCGAGGCGGCCGCCGAAGTAGCTGCACTCCCAGTTCGCGGCCGACAGCGGCACCGGCGCGCGGTCGCGCTGGTCGAGGCGCGCGCGACCCGCCGTGAAGCACGGCGACTCGGCGGGGCCGGCGCAGGCGCGGCCGGTGAACACCTCGGTCTCGGTCGACGGCCACACGCAGCGGTAGGGCAGCGCCGAGGACTCGGCCGAGTTCGAGACGCCACCGTCCGACACGCGGATCGTCACGCGCTGGTCCGTCCGCGGGTCCGGCGCGAGCGTCCAGATGTACGCGGTCGAGCTCACGTCACCGATCGAGTCGTTGTCTTCCTGGTTGGCGCGCACGCGGTACACCTCGGTGGGCGTCGGCAGGCGGCCGCCGATCGACGCGCAGGTCGCGGTCGCGTCGGCCCAGCTCGAGGTCGGGCGGGCGAAGAGGTCCCACGCGTTGCCCCAGTCGTCGACGAGCTGCAGGCCGCCGGGGTTGCCTTCGCCGTCCGAGTCGCCGTCGACGCTCGTCTCGCAGTCGAACGCGTCGCCGTCCCACACCTGCACCTCGTCCGCGGCACACGCGGTCGGGGTGTCCTCGTAGGTCTCGGTCCACACGCAGCGGTACGCGACCGAGCTGGTCGAGTTCTGCACCGTCATCGACGAGCTGTCCGGGCGCCAGTACGGGTTGCCGTCACCGGTCCAGCGGGTCGTGAAGTAGCCGTAGGTGCCCGAGTAGCGGTAGGCCGGGTCGGCGAGCCAGAGCCAGGCGTTCGTGCCGCCCGTCCAGCCATGCGCCACGAGCTCGGTGAAGTCGACGATGTTCGGCAGGCGGGCGCCGGCCATGCGGCAGACCTCGGCGGCCGCCGAGAAGTTCGCCGCCGTGCGGTCGGCCGAGTCGGCCCAGATGCGCGAGCGACGGGTCTCGTAGGTGAAGCACTCGTCGCCGGAGCACGCCGGCGCATCCGGCGCGACGCCAAAGCCCTCGTCCCGCAGACCGATGCAGCGGAACGCCCGGCTCGAGGTCGCCGTGCTGAGCGCACCATGGGTGCCGTTGTCCCAGCCCCAGCGGTCATCACCGTCGCCCGTCCAGCGGCCGATCGCGAGACCCCAGTTGTTGTTGTACCAGTACTTCGCGTCGCCCATCCACAGCCAGTTGTTGGAGCCGTTCGTCCAGCCCGACTGCACCAGCCGCGCGAACTCGCTCGTCCGCGGGATCGACGCGTTGTAGTAGTTGCACTCGTTGACGGCTGCGGTCCACGTGAGCGGCGGGCGGTCGAACTGGTCGACGTTCCACCAGCCGTCGAGGGTCGTGCAGCCGGCGCCGGGGTCGCCGTTGCAGTAGTCGCCGTCGAACGCCTCGGACTCGAAGTCGGGCCACACGCAGCGGAACGCGAGGCGGCTCGTGTCGGCGGTGTACGAGATGTTGCCGTCGCTAAGACGCACGGACACGTGCTGGCCCGAGTTGTGGCTGGCGATCGCCGTCCACAGGTACGAGGTGGCCTCGGTGCCGGCGATCGAGCCGATGCCGGTGTTCGCGTTGTTGTGGTGCAGCTCGGTGACCGTCGGCAGACGCCCGCCGAGGCCCTCGCAGATCGTGTTCGCTTCTTCCCACGTGCGGGTCGGGCGCTGGATGCCGTCCCAGACGTAGCCCCACGCGTCGGTGATCGCGAAGCCGTTGGCCACGCCACCCCCGGAGCCGCCGCCCTCGCCACCGCAGGGGGTGCAGGTCAGCTCGCCGAGCGCGTACGTGAGGCACTGGCCGGGGGTGCAGGTCGCCTCGGGCAGGCGGGCCCAGGCGTCCGAACACGCCCAGCGCGAGCCGTCCCAGGACATCACCTGGCCGGGGCCGTCGCACTCGGGCAGGGCCTCGGTGCCGCCGATCCACGACTCGATGAGGTCGCGGTCGACCGAGATCGTCGTGCCCTCGATGAGGATGCCGAGGCCGGCTTCGTACTCGGTGTCGCCGTCTTCGAGGCCGGCGGGGATGTCGACGAGGTCGGCGAACGAGCCGGACGTGGCGACGGCGGCGAGCGCCTCTTCGGTCACGTAGCCGTTGTCTTCGACATAGAAGTCGACCTCGGCCTCGGTGAGGAGGCGCTCGGCGGCGCACTCCCACTCGAACCCGTTGTACTGCGGCACCTGGCCGAGCTCACAGGACAGGCTCTCGAGGGTCGCCATCGACATGAGCGCGGCGTCGAGGGTGTCGTCGAAGCCCTCGAGTTCTTCGCAGATGCGGGCGCGGTTCGCTTCGTACGCCGTCGGGGCGGCGCCGACCGCGATGCGCGGCGACATCTCGGGCTCGTCGCCGATCTGCACGGTCAGGTACGTCGTACCGGCCGCGTCTTCGACGGCTTCGATGATGTCGTCCAGCGTGAGGACGCCGCAGTCGCCGACGGCCGGCGGGCCGTCGCACTCGTCGAGCGTCACACGGACCCAGCCCTGCCGGATCGTCGTGTCGGGGAAGCTGCGGCAGTCGATCGCCTCGCCGCCGGTCGCCGCGGAGTAGAACCGCAGCGTGACGTCGAGGGTGTCGTCGACCGGTACCCCGTCGGAGTCGGCGAGGTAGGCTTCGAACGGCACCTGGCAGGTCGACTGGGCCGAGGCCGAGGCGGACGCCATGACGGCGCCGCCGGCGGCGAAGCCGAGCGCGATGCGAAGCAGGGGAAGCGCGCGAGAGACGTTCATGGGTCTTCCTCTAGAATCCGAGCCGCACAGCGCGGAGCTGAAGCGTGTCCGTGCCGGTCGAGCTGGACCAGGCTGAGTTCGAAGCGGGGGTCAGGCTGTACGACGGGGACGTCGTCTCGCCCGAGGGGAATCCGAAGCGCGAGTAGTACACGCGGGTGCACGAGCTGCCGTCGTCGTCGCCGCCCTCACAGACGGTGGCGTCGGTGCCGTCGCAGACGAAGGCGCCGCGATCGCAGTACCCGCAGGGGGCCTCGGGCTCGTCGTCGAGGTCTCCGCAGCCGCCGCAGGCGTTGCCGAAGGTCTCGCTGCCGCACACGGTGCCGCCGTCGTCGTCGCAGACGTACACGTCGAGGCCGCAGGGACCGCACGGGTCGTCGGGGGCGTTGTCGAGGGGCTCGCAGCCGCCGCACGCATTGAGCTCGACGGCCTCGCCGTCGAGGGCGCACACGACCCCACCGTCCTCGTTGCAGGTCCACACGGCGCCGCCGCAGCCGGCCGCGCAGGCCTCGCCGGGCACGCCCTCGAGGTCGCCGCAGCCACCGCAGACGTTGAGCGCTTCGTCGCCGAGGTCGCCGACGCAGGTGACGGCTTCGGTGCCGTCGCAGACCCAGACGCCGGACCCGCAGGTGCCGCACATGTCGCCGGGCACGCCGTCGAGCTCGGCGCAGGATCCGCAGCGGTCGACGGCGAGCAGGTCCGCCTCGCAGCCGTTCGACGGGTCGAGGTCGCAGTCGGCCCAGCCGTCGTCGCACGCGGCGATCTCGCAGAGCCCATCGGTGCAGGCCACCTCGGCGTTGTCCGCGGCGCAGCTCAGGCCGCATTCGCCGCAGTGGTCCGGGTCGGTCAGGAGGTCGAAGCCCTCGTCGATGCTGTCGTCGCAGTCGTCGTCGATGCCGTTGCAGGCCTCTTCGGCGCCCGGGTAGACGTCGCCGTTCGTGTCGTCACAGTCGACGACCTCGCAGGCGCCGCCGAGACCGGCGCCGTCGGCGTCGGCGTCGACACAGCCACTGCACGAGCCGGTGACCGGCAGGCAGACGTCGATGTTCTCGCCGGCGCGTCCCTCGGTGACGCACTCGTAGCCGTCGTCGCAGCCGTCGCCACAGGGGGCGGCGCAGTACGAGCCGTCGGTCAGCTCGACGCAGAGCCCGGGGCCGCACGCCTCGTCGGCGTCACACGGCTCGCAGACCGGCGTCGTCTCGGGGACGCAGACCGAGGCGCCGTCGACGTCTTCGCAGACGTAGCCGTCCTCGTCACAGGTGTCTTCACACGGGGTCGAACAGAACCCCCCATCGCCGACGTCGACGCAGAGCCCGCTGTCGCAGTCCTCGTCGGTGTCGCAGGCGCAGGCGAACGACGAGCAGCCGGCGTCACCGGCGTCGCCACCGGTCTCGGCGGCGTCGTCACCGGCGTCGTCCGCCACGTCGTCACCGGCGTCCGTCGAGGCGTCGCCGCCCCCGGAGTCGTCGGTGCCCGTGTCGGCAGGTGGGGTCGTCGACGATCCGCCGCCACCACCACCGCACGCCGCGAGAGTCGCGGCGAGCGCCAGCAGAGCGACGCGTCGAAGGGAGCGCATGCATGCACCGGAGTTGCAGAGAGAAGGATCCGCTTCACCATAGCGGTCGCCGCCCTCGATGATCAAGCGCGGGTCCACGAACGCGAGCGCCCCGCGACGAATCGTCACGGGGCGGTCATCGGCCGGGCACAGCGGCCGGTTCGGGCGGTCGGTTCAGGCGGGCGAGAGGCTCGTGCCGCTCGGGGCGACAGCAGGGCGCGCCGGGGGCATCGCCGGCGCCGGTCGGCACAGGGGATCGGCGTCCGGCGCGTCGCCGCCGTCGATCGTCGCGCGGGCGCAGCGGACCGCGTCGTCGACGTCGAGGAAGAACCGCTCGGCGCCGATCTTCTCGATGAGGTGCGAGCGCTTCATCACGTCCCGCACCGGGCCCTTCACATTGGCCAGCAGCAGCTTGATGTCGCGGCGGGCGTACGCGTCGGCGATCTCGTGCAGGGCCGCATCCGCCGAAGAGTCCAGCTGGTTGATGCTGCTCGCGTCGAGGATCACCGCCGAGAGCGTGCCGGCACACTCGCCCTCGAGCCGCTTCAGGGTGTCCTTCAGGAAGGTCACGTTGCCGAAGTAGAACTGGGCGTCGACCCGCACGATGAGCAGGTCGTCCCAGGTCTCGGCGTCCGGCACGTGGTTCACGTTGCGGTACGACCGGGTGCCGGGCACGCGACCGAGGACGGCGGTGTGCGGGCGGGTCGTGCGGACGACGAAGGCGAGCAGCGACGCGCCCACGCCGGTCAGGATGCCGACCTCGATGCCGAGGGTGAGCGTCGCGGCGAAGGTGAGGCCGAGCAGCGCGAGGTCGGTGCGCTTCACCGCCCACAGGTGCTTGACCTCCTTCACGTCGACGAGGCCGAACACCGCGGTCATGATGATCGCCGCGAGCACCGCCTTCGGCAGGTAGTAGAAGAGCGGCGTGAAGAAGAGCAGGGCGACGGCGATGATGCCGGCGGTGATGAGGGACGCGAGAGGGGTCTTCGCGCCGGCCTGGGCGTTGACCGCGGTACGCGAGAAGCCGCCGGTGACCGGGTACGCGCTGAAGAAGGCGCCGGCGACGTTGGCGAGCCCGAGCCCGATCAGCTCCTGGTTCGAGTCGACCTCGTACCGGTTGCGCGTGGCGAAGGCCTTCGCGACCGAGATCGACTCCATGAACCCGACGAGCGAGATCGTGATCGCCGTGGGCAGCAGGCCGAGCATGACCTCGGGGTCGAGGGCCGGCATCGACGGCGGGGGGAATCCGGCAGGCACGTCCCCGACGATGGCCACGCCGCTCTCGTGCAGGCCGAAGGCGAGCACCGCGAGGGTGCCGACGACGACGACCGCGAGGGCCCGCGGGAACCGGGGCGCGTACTTCTTGAGGCCCATCAGCAGCGCGATGCTGACCGCGCCGATGATGAAGGTCGACGGGTGGATCTCGTTGGCGCGCTCGATCGCCTGCAGCAGGATCTCGTGGATGTGGTGGCTGCGCGGGATGTTCACGCCGAGCAGGTGCTTGAGCTGGCTGAGGCCGATGATCAGCGCGGCGGCGGAGGTGAATCCGCTGACGACCGGGTGGGACAGGAAGTTCGTGAGGAACCCGAGCCGGGCGATGCCCATGACGGTCTGGAAGATGCCGATCATCAGCGCGAGCAGCACGGCGTACGCGAGATAGGCGTCTGTGCCCTGCTCGGCGAGCGCGCCGACGCCGCTGGCGACGAGGAGCGAGACCATCGCGACCGGGCCGACGGCGAGCTGCCGGCTCGTGCCGAACGCCGCGTAGATGGCGAGGGGCACGATGGATGCGTAGAGGCCGATGATCGGCGGGAGCCCGGCGAGCATGGCATAGGCCATGCCCTGGGGGATGAGCATCACTGCCGTCGTGAGGCCGGCGGTGATGTCGCCGCGAAGGTTGTCCCGGTCGTAGTTCGGGAGCCACGCAGCGATGGGAACGTATCGCTGGATCGTAGAGAGCATGGGAGCCTCCGGAGCCGGTGCGGGCCGGTGGTCGGGCGCAGCGCCCCGCGAGGGAGCGGGGGCCGGCCCGAGGGGTCACGCGGCGTCCGAGGGCGTGGACGGGGCGCGACGAGGAGCGTTCGAGCGCGCGACGTCGATCAGAACTCCTTGAGCTCGACGTTGCCGGCGTCCTCGGGGCGGAACACGTTCACCGGGATCCGCAGGTACCGGATCTCGTTGTCCGACGGCGCGGGCAGGGTGCCGGCGTCGACGTTCACCTGCACGCTCTGGAAGAGCAGCTTCGGCGCAGCGAGCGTCGCGTCGCGCGCCTCGCGGAAGCTCACGTAGTCCTTCTCGGACCGGCCCGCCGGCAGCTGCACGTTGTTCGCCTTCTCCTCACCGATCGTGGTCTCCCAGGCGATCTCGCGGCCGCCCGGCGCGTAGTCGTGACCGACGAAGACGCGGGTGTCGTCCGGCAGGGTGTACAGCCGCTCGGTGATCGAGCGGTACAGGTCGGTCGCGCTGCCCGCGGGGAAGTCGCACCGCCCGGTGCCCATGTCGGGCATGAAGAGCGCGTCACCGGTGAAGATCGCGTCCTCGACCTTGAAGGTCACGCAGGCCGGGGTGTGCCCGGGGGTCGCGATCGTGTCGATCGCGAGCGTGCCGGCGGTCAGGGTCTCGCCGTCCTTGACCAGCTTGTCGAACTGGCTGCCATCCGTGGGGAAGTCCGCCGGCAGGTCGAAGACGTGCTTGAACGTCGACTGCACCGTCTTGATGTGCTCGCCGATGACGACCTTCGCATCCGGGTACTTGTCCTTGATCATCTGCGAGCCGGACAGGTGGTCGGCGTGCGCGTGCGTCTCGAGGATGTAGTGCAGGGTGAGGTTCTCTTCGGCGAGAAACGCGAGGACCTCGTCGACGGACTCGGTCCACGTGGTCGAGGCCCACGGGTCGTAGTCGAGCACGGGGTCGATCACGACCGCGTCCTTCGTCTCGGGGTCGAACACGACGTAGGTCATCGTCCAGGTGCGGCTGTCGAAGAAGGGCTTGATGTTCATGGGGCACCTCATCGGGTGGCGCGATTGCGCGGTGGTGTTCGAGCGGCGCAGGGCCGCGTGTTCGGTGTTCGCCCTCTGGCATCGCAATCCCCGTGCCAGTCCCGTGGATCCCGTGAGAACGGCGGGATCCCGGCTGCTGTCGCTCCGATGGTGCACGGCGCGTTTCGTTGTGTTTCGCGTGTTGCAACGTCGTGTCGGTATCGCTCGAAGCGATCCGAGTCGACATCGGTGCTCGAAGCGATCCGAGTCGACATCGGCGCCCGAAGCCACGTACGATGCGAGGACGAACACAACGGAGCCCGTCATGCCCGGACCGCCTGCGCGCATCTTCGGCGCGATCCTTCTGCTCGCTCTCGGTCTCGTCGCCTCGTCTGCGAGCGCTCAGGACGCCGACCCGAGCGACGAGACCGCGACGACCGAGTGGATCCAGACCCTCGACCTGAAGATCCGGACCCAGCCCCTTGGTGTGCTGGCGGACACGAGCATCTTTCGGCGTCGTACCGTCGAGCGCCCCGGCTCGTTGCTCTTCGACGGCACGTACGCCCAGGGCGGGGTCGACGCCGAGATCAGCCCGGCGCTGGCCGAGATCGGGTTCCACGCCGAGTGGTCGCCGATCCGGATCTTCGTGCTGCGGGCGGAGTACCGGACCCAGATCAGCTACGGCGTGCTCGGGTACACACTCTCGTTCGATGACGCGAACGCCTCGTTCGGCGACAACGTCGTCGACCGCCGCGAGGGCGAAGAAGAGGCCGGGCTCGGGCACCGCCTGTCGCTGTACCCGACGGTGCAGCTGAAGGCCGGGCCGATCATCGTGCGGAACCTCACCGAGCTGCACTGGAACCAGATGGAGGCCTATGACGGCCCGTACGTGCGGGAGCGCATCTACGACCAGCTGCAGGAGACCACCGACACCCTCGTCGCGAACACCTCGATCGTGGCGTACGAGCTGTGGGACGGCCCCGGACCGGCGCTGGCGATCATCGGCCCGTACTTCGAGTACGTGCGCTCGGTGCGGTCCGGATCCGAGCGGCAGCGGGTCGGCGGCGTCGCTGCGTGGATCCCGACGGACGCCTGGGGGCGGTACCGGCGGCCCCGGTTGTACGTGCAGGCCGGCACCAACCTTGTGGACGCGAACCGCGAGGGCGTGTTCTTCGTGCAGGGCGGCATCGGATTCGACCTCGCCCTGCGCTGACCCCGCTCTTGTCTGACTCGCCCCCCACCCTCTTCGACCGCCTGCACGAGGCGTTTCATCGCTCGTCGTCCCCCCTGTACCGGGTGGTCGATCGGGTCGTCTGGGCGGTCATCGGGTTGTCGCTCGCCGTGATCGCGTACGAGTTGATCGCGTTCGGCGCGGACGACGTGCCGCCGTTCTGGCTGGCCGTCGATGGCGTGATCCTCGGCTTCTTCGGGCTCGAGCTCGTGTTGCGCGTGGTGTCGGTGCGCCCAGCCAGTCTCGAGCTGTTCGAAGGGGACGCGGCGTGGGTGACCCGAGAGCACATCGCGGCTCGGGTGCGGTACCTGCTGCACCCGCTGACGTTGATCGATCTGCTGGCGATCCTCGCGCTCGTGCCGGCGCTGCGAGGGCTGCGCGCGCTGCGGCTGTTGCGTCTGCTGCGGGGGGTGAAGTTCTTTCGATACTCGTCCCCCCTGCAGAGCCTGCTGCGCGCGTTCCAGGAGAACGCGTTCCTGTACGCCGTGACGTTCTCGTTCGTGTTGACGGTCGTCGTGCTCGGCGGGACGAGCGTGACACTGATCGAGCGGGCGACGAACCCGGACATCCACACGCTCTCGGACGGCATCTGGTGGGCGCTGGTCACCCTGACCACGGTCGGGTTCGGCGACATTACGCCGGTCACGACGCTGGGACGGATCGTCGGTGGCGTGCTGATGATCGTGGGCATGTTCACGCTCGCGTTGTTCGCGGGCGTGGTGGGTACTACGTTGCTACGGTCGCTCCTCAGTCTCCGCGAAGACCAGTTTCGGATGTCGTCGTACACGAATCACATCGTCGTCTGTGGCTATGAGCCGTCGGCCAACCTGCTGCTCGAAGCGGTGAAGGCCGAGACGAACATCCGGACGAGCCCGGTGCTCGTGTTCGCGCAGGGCGAGCGCCCGATGGACCTGCCGCCGGAGTTCATCTGGATCAACGGCGACGCGACGCGCGAGGCGGAGCTCGACAAGGTGCACCTGACCCGCGCGCGGGCGGTGCTGCTCGTCGGGTCCCGGTCGGTGACCCCCCAGCAGGCGGACGCGCGGACGGTGCTCGTCTCGTTCACGATCCGCGCGTGGCTCAAGAAGCACCCCGCGGCCCACGTGCGTCGTCGTCCGCTCTACGTGGTCGCCGAGATTCTGGACCCCGAGAACGCGACCCATGCCCGCGCGGCCGGCGCGGACGAGGTCATCGAGTCGACCCGGCTCGGGTTCTCGCTCATGGCGCACGCCGCGATGGTGCCCGGGTCCGGCGCGATCATGAGCTCGGTGGCGTCCGCCGGGTCGCACAGCCTCTTCATCGAGCCGAACCCGGTCGACGCGGTGATGGCGTGGGGCGAGCTGCTGCACCACCTGCGTGAGTCGCTCGGCGTGGTCCCGCTCGGGTTTCGTTCGACCGTCGATCGGTCGGTGCACATCAACCCGTCGGACGACGAGCCGGTCTCGCCCGACGCCGAGATCGTCTATCTCGCGGCGGCTCCGGTGCTGACGCGAATGGAGCGCGCCGTGCTGCCGCGCATGGGGCGCGAAGAGGGCGACGCGATCGACCCCGCAGACATCGCGCCCCCGGCGGATCCGACGCCGACGTCCTGACCGGCGTGCGTCAGCCCCGCGGCGCCGGGTGCTCGCCCGCCCACCACGCCTCGCACATGCGCACGAGGACGCGGCGGTCGTCGTCCGACTCGCGCGTGCCGGGGACGACGTACGTGCTCCGTGAGACGCGATCGAGCCAGAGCTGCCCGGTCTCGGACGCGCACTCCGGCGACACTGCCAGCCACGCGGCGGTGTCAGCGCCTTCGGCCGGGGTGCGCAGCTGGTTCTCGAGCAGGCGATAGAACCGGGGCAGCGCGTCCTCGACGCCGGGGGTGTTCGCCCACCCGGGGTGCATGGCGTTCGACGTGATGCCGTCCCCGGCGAGGCGCTCGGCGAGGATCTCGTTGAGCACCACCTGGGCGCGCTTCGTCTGGGCGTAGGCCTTCACGCCGTCCCAGCTCGAGGCCGCCTCCTGGTAGGGATCGTCGACGTCGAGCTTGTGCGCGTACATGCCGCCAGACGTGACGTGCACCACGCGCCCACCGCCGTCGGCGAGCAGTGGGCGCAGTCCGAGGGTCAGCCCCCAGCCCCCGAACACATTGGTCGCCCACGTGAGCTCGACGTCGTCCACCGATCGTGCCCGCTCATGGATCATGACGCCGGCGTTGTTCACGAGGGCGTCGAGCGGGCGGCCCTCGGCGACGAGCGCGTCCACGGCGGCGCGCACCGACGCCCGCGACGAGACGTCGACCTCGACGATCGACCACTGCCCGGCGCTGTCGCTCCGCTCGGCGATCAGGCGCTCGGCTTTCGCCCGGTTGCGTGCCCCGACGAGCACGTGCGCGCCTCGGTCTGTGAGCATGTCGCAGAGGGCGAGCCCGACGCCGGACGTGCCGCCGGTGACGAGGATCCGCCGGCCGGACAGGTCGAGCGCGAGGTCCGGATCCGCCCACGTCTTGCGGCGCCGATGGTAGCCGGCCCGCCCGTACGAGAAGACAACGGTGGCTTCGGCGAGGCGGTCGACGATCGAGGGCATGGGCGGGCTCGGGGCTGCGGGGTGCCCTCAGGATGCCGCCGCAGCGCGTGGGGTGCACGCGCCTGCCGCTCGTGCACTGCCGTCGACTAGCGGAAGGGCGTGAAGTCGGGGGCGCGCTTCTCGAAGAACGCCTGGAACGCCTCGCGGGCCTCGGGGCTGGCGAGGCGCTCGACGAAGACGGCGCCCTCGACCTCGAGCGCCTTGTCGACCGCATCCTTCGTGGGCGCCTTCATCAGCTGCTTCGACAGGCGCAGGGCCTGGGGTGCCTTCGCGCAGAGCTTCGCGCACATCGCGTCGGTCGTCGCGGCGAGCTCCTCGGGGGCGACGACGCGGGTGGCGAGGCCGATCTCGACGGCGGTGTTCGGCGGGATCGGCTCGCCGAGGAGCAGCCATTCCGCCGCGCGCACATGGCCGGCGAGGCGAGGCAGCAGCACGCTGGACGCGTACTCGGGCACGACGGCGAGGTCGACGAAGGGCATCTTGAGCTTCGCGCGGTCGCTCAGGACGACGAGGTCGCAGTGCAGCAGCAGGGTGGTGCCGATGCCGACCGCCCACCCGTCCACCTCGGCGATGACCGGCTTCTCGGCGTCGCAGAGGGCGCGCATGAAGCGAAACACCGGCGAGTCGAGGCCCGTCGGCGGGTGCTGCATGAAGTCGCCGAGGTCGTTGCCGGCGGTGAACACGCCGCCGGAGCCGCGGAACCGGATCACCAGAACGTCGCGATCCTCGGCGGCGCTGTGTAGCGCCGCGGTCATCGCGTCGTACATCTCGCGGGTGAGCGCGTTCTTTCGCTCGGGGCGGTCGAGGGTGATCGTCAGCACGCCGTCGGCGCGGTCGGTGCGGATGGGGGCGGTCATGGTGGCTCCGGGGCGGGTCGAGGCCCCGACACTCTGGGGGCGGCCGCCGCGAAACGCCAGCGCATCCCCGGCGTCCGTCAGGCGTCGTCGGTCCCGGCCGGCAGGGTGACGACGAACCGGGCACCGCCGAGGGGCGCGGTCTCGCAGCACGCGCGCCCGCCGTGGGCGCGGGCCACCCGCTCGACGATGGCCAGGCCCAGCCCGGCCGCGCCGCGGGTGTTGGAGCGGGCCGGGTCGAGGGTGACGAAGGGTTCGAACACGCGTTCGCGGTCCTCGCTCGGGATGCCCGGCCCGTCGTCGTCGACCACGATGCGCACGGCATCTTCGGCGCGGGTGACACGCACCTCGACGCGGGTGCGGGCGTACCGCAGGGCGTTGCCCATCAGGTTGCGCAGCACGTGCCGGGCCCCGCGGACGTCGATGGACGCGGATTCGGGGGCGCCACGGGCGTCGACCTCGATGCCGTCAGCGAGCTCGCCGAGCCCGTCGCGGACGGACGCCACGAGGGCGTCGAGGTCGACGGTCTCGCGATCGAGCGTGCCTGCGTCGACCCGGGCCCAGGCGAGCAGCTCTTCGACGATCTCGTTCATCTCGGACAGCGACCGATCCATCCGCTCCAGCGCCCGGTCGCGGGTCGCGGTGTCGGCGTCGGCGGCGTCGTCGAGCAGCAGGTAGAGCCGGGCGAGGGGCGTGCGCAGTTCGTGGGACACGGCGCCGAGCAGCGCGCGGTGCTCTTCGACCTGCGCGCCGACGCGCTCGGCCATCGTGTTGAACCGCTGCGCCACACCGTCCATCGCGTCGCCCCGCACCTCGGCGCGGGCGTCCCAGGCGCCGTCCCCGAGGGCGTCGGCGACATCGGCGATGCCCGAGAGCCGCCGCTCGAGGGGGCGCAGCGAGATGACCACGCCGATCCCGAGCCCGAGCAGCAGGGCGCCGAACGTGACCGCCTGGATGAGGATGAACCGCCCGTTGCCGCGATCGGGCACGGGGCCGATGATCACCGCGACCTCGTCGGTCAGGCGGGCGACGGTCGCGCGGTGGCCCTCGGTGCGCACCGTGACGACCTCGTTGGCCATCACGCGGTCCCGCTGGTCGGGGGTGCCGAAGTCGATGTCGCGCAGCGGGATGACCCGGGCGGGCATGCCGAGCCGCGTCTGCACGAGCTCTTCGAACGCGCGCCGGTGGTCGTGCCGGCGAAAGCGGTCGTAGTCGAGTCGTTCGCGCAGCCGCTCGACGGGTTGCTCGAGGGCGGCCTCGATCTCGCCGTCGACGCGGTGGACGAACTGGCGGTGCAGCACCGCGCTGGCGACGACGACGAGCAGGAGCGCGACGGTCGCGAGGGCGAGGTACACCCGCAGAAAGTGCCGCCTCATCGAGGCGCCGCCAGCTGGTAGCCGACGCCTCGGACGGTCTTGATCCACTGCGGCTGGCGAGGGTCGTCGCCGAGCTTCTGGCGGATGCGGCTGACGTGGACGTCGATCGCGCGGTCGATGCCGTCGTACGCGATGCCGGCGAGGTCGCGGTACAGCGCCTCGCGGTCGACGACGGTGCCGACGCGCTCGGCGAGGTACACGAGGAGGTCGAACTCCGTGGTGGTCAGGTCGACGGGCTCGCCGGCGACGGCGACCTCGCGGCGGGCGCGGTCGATCGTCAGCGCGCCGAGGTCGATCGCGTCGTCGGTGACCGGTCCGCGGCGCGCGACGACTCGACGAGCCAGGGCCTCGAGGCGGGCGAGCAGCACGCGGGTGCGCACCGGCTTCACGACATAGTCGTCGGCGCCAAGCTCGAGCCCCTCGATCTGGTCGAGATCGTCGTCCCGCGCGGTGAGCATGAGGATGCCCCCCTCGAAGGCGGGGCGCAGCCGGCGGCAGACGGTGAACCCGTCGGCGCCGGGCAGCATGACGTCGAGGACGACGAGGTCCGGGTCGGCTGCGGGGATGCGCTCGATGGCCTCCGCGCCGTTGCCGACGTGCGACACCGCGTACCCCGCGCCGCGAAAGCGCTCGCAGAGCAGCTCGGCGAGCTCGGTGTCGTCCTCGACGACGAACACGTGCAGGGGGTCGGACACGGGGCCTCCGGGGGGCGTCTGTGACCGAGGCTGGGGGCGTTCACGATGGGGCGCAACGGTCGTTACGAAGTGTTACAGCGCCTTGACCCTCGTCGAACAGACGCCAGCTGCCGAGGGCCTAGATTGCAGAGTGCAGGGCGAGGACCCCACTGCCGACTCACCCCCCTCGCCTCGACTCGCACCGCCCCACAGGGGCACGGAGGACGCCATGAACATCATCACCCGCACTCTCGTCGCCACCGCCTTCCTCGGCGCTTCGGTGATCGGCCTGGCCAGCGTGGCCGCCCAGTCGGCCGACGGGCCCCGCCGCGGGCACGACCGTGGCGACCGCATGGAGCGCATGCTCGAGCGCACCGACACGAACGGCGACGGCGCCATCGACGCGGCGGAGTTCGCCGCCGAGGCCGAGGCCCGGTTCACGCAGGCGGACGCCGACGGGGACGGGCTCGTGACCGAAGCCGAGCGCGAAGCCGCCCACGAGGCGATGCACGCGGAGCGTCGCGAGCGCGCCATCGAGGCGTTCGGCGAGGACCGCGTCGCCGAATGGGAGGATCGCCACGGCGACCGTGGGCCGCGCGGCGAGCATGGACCGAGCGGCGACGGGGAGGCCCGCGGTGACCGGGGGCCCCGCGGCGAGCACGGCCCGCACGGGCGCGGCGACCGCTTCGCCGAGGCGGATCGGAACGGCGATGGCGCGATCGACCGGGTCGAGCTCGACGAGCACGTCGCCGAACGTTTCGCCCACATGGACGCCACCGGCGACGGCGTCCTCGACGCATCCGATCGGGACGCCCACCACGAGCGGATGCGGGAGTGCATGCGCGGCGAGTGAGCTCGCTCCTCGCTCCTCATTGCAGGCGACTCGCTGCCGTCACCACGAAGCGCGACGCGCCGCCCGGATCCCCGGGCGGCGCGCTCGTCGTTCGTGGCCCGCTCGATCAGAGCAGAGTGGCGGCGAGCTCCGCGAGGTGGCTGCGTTCGCCCTTGGTGAAGAACACGGCGCCGGTCATCGGCGACTCCTTGAGCTTCTCGGTCACGAAGACGAGGCCGTTGGAGTGCTGGTCGAGGAAGTGGTTGTCGACCTGGAACGGGTCGCCCGAGATCACGACCTTCGTGCCCTCGGCAGCGCGGGTGATGATCGTCTTGATCTCGTGCGGCGTGAGGTTCTGCGCCTCGTCGATCAGCATGAACGCGTTGGGGATCGAGCGGCCGCGGATCGTGTGGATCGCCTGCACCTCGAGCTGCCCGGAGTGGAAGAGGAACTCCCACCCCTTCTCTTCGCGGGTGGCGCCCTTGGCGACGCCGCCGTCCTCGTCGGTCGGGATGAGCTGATCGAGGTTGTCGAAGAACGACATCATCCAGGGCTGCATCTTGGCGTCGAAGTCGCCGGGCAGGAACCCGATGTCGTGGCCCATCGCGACGACCGGCTTCGACAGCAGGATGCGGTCGTACGAGCCCCGTCGGCGGTCACCGAGCTGGGCGATCGCGGCGGCGAGCGCGAGGAAGGTCTTGCCCGTGCCCGCCTTGCCGACCATCGACACGAGCTGGATGTCCGGGTCCATCAGCAGCGACAGGGCCATGCGCTGCTCGAGGTTGCGCGGCGTGATGCCCGCCGAGCGCGCGAAGTCCCGCGGGACCGGGCGCAGCACGCCGTCGACGCCGTCGAAGCGAAAGACGTGCTCCTTGGTGCCCTCGCGGGCGATGACGAACTCGTTGGGGCAGAGGTCCGACACGCCGATGTCCGCCGCGTGCAGCGGATCGTCGGGGACGTAGGCCTGAGCGAGCAATCCGGGGTCGATGTCGTCGACGCGTCGCATCCCGGTGTACAGGTCCGACAGCTTCACGCGGTCGTTCTTGTAGTCCTCGGCGGCGAGCCCCTCGAAGTCCGCCAGGATGCGCAGGTTCACGTCCTTGGACACGAGCACGACTTCGGCGTCGGTCACGCGGTCCTTCAGCGCGAGGGCGGACTTCAGGATCAGCATGTCCATCTTGCGGCCGCTGTCCGAGGACCGCAGGGCGTCGAACGCGCCGCTGGGCTGGCCGGGCACGGGCGCGCCGTCGGTGATGACGTAGAAGTGGGTGTCCCACTCGGGGTGACGGATGCCTTCGGGGCTCTGCAGCGGTCCGATCGACCGCAGCTCGTTGATCAGCCGCGACGCGAAGCGGGCCGACGACGCGACCTCGAAGCGGCGGCTGTTCTTGAGGTCGTCGAGCTCCATGACGACGAAGATCGGGATGGCGACCTCGGTGCCACGGAACTGCCGCAGCGCCTGCGGGTCGTGGACGAGCACGCTCGTATCGAGCACGTGAATCTGTCGACTCATCGAGGGTCCTGACGAAGGGGGGATCGCAATCCGTGCGGGACGGAGGGGGAGCGCGTGGATCCGAGGACGCCGCGCAGGGACGATGTCGTCCCCCGCGGCGTCCGTCGGGTCCGCGCCATCGTGCGGATCAGTTGATGCGCTCGGGAGCGCCGAGCTCGAACACGGCCGTCATGTACGGCACGAGGAACGAGAGCACGATCAACAGGGTGATGACGCCGAGCACGAGCAGCAGGATGGGCTGCAGCAGCACCATCAGGCGGTCGATGCGGTTGCGCACCTGCTGGTTGGTGTACTCCGCGGCGTACTTGAGCACCTCGGGCAGGCGCCCGGCCTCTTCGCCGACGCGCAGCATGCTGATGTACGTGTCGGGCAGGCCCGAGACCTGCTCGAGGGCGGGCACGGCGGGGCGGCCCTCCTGGACGTTCTCGAGCATCTTCGTCACGGCGGCCTCGAGCCGCGCGCTGCCGAGCCCGTGGCGCGCGAGGCGCAGCGAGTCGGCGAGGGAGATGCCCGAGCGCATCAGGACGTGCAGGATCTCGGCGAGGTACGTCGCCGCCGACCAGAGGAACACCGGACCGATGCCGGGGATCATCGCCATCGCACGTTCGTAGCTCACGGGGTTCGCGCGCCGCCAGGCGATGAAGCCCGCGATCAGGCCGCCGAACACGAGGACGACGAGCGGGATGCCATACGGCTGCCGCAGGAAGTCGCTGACCGAGAACATCGTCTGGGCGATGATCCCGAACTGGATCGGCTGGCCGCCAACCGCCTCGGCGAGGCCGTCCATGAACCGGGGCAGGATCACGGTGAGCATCAGGATCAGCGTGACGATGCCGGCGGACAGGACGAACGCCGGGTAGGCGAGGGCGTTGCCGAGCTCGTTGCGCAGGCGGCGCCGGGTGTCGAGCGACTCGGCGCAGTAGTCGAGGGCCTCGCCGAGGTCGCCGGCCTCTTCGGCGGCGCGGATGACGGCGACGATCGGCCCGTCGAAGTACCACGGGTGCTCGCTCATCGCCTTGCCGAGGCCGATGCCCTGCTCGATCTGCCCCTTCACGGCGCGGAACGTGTCGGCGAGGTGCGACTGGCGGGTGGTCTCGGTCAGGGTCTCGATGGCCCGAGAGAGGGGGAATCCGGCGCGCACGAGCACGGCGAACTCACGCATGGCGCCCGCGACCTCGTCGCCGGACGCGCGAGCGAAGACGGACGGGCCGCCACCGCTCTTCTTGTCGAACATCTCGTCCTCTTCGCGGGTCTCGAGCTGTTCGCGTAGCTGGTCCCTCAGGTCTCGGCTCATCGTGTCCTCCGGGCGGCACGGCTATGGGCAGGTGGGGCGCTTCAGATCCCGAGGACGCGCTGCAGCTCCTCGAGCGTGGTGCGGCCGTCCAGCGCGGCAGCGATGCCGGCTTCCTGGAGCGACCGCATCCCCTGCTCGCGGGCATACGCGCGGACCATGCGTTCTGAAGCTTCTTCGTTGATCATCTCACGGATGGCGTCGTCGACGTCCAGAATCTCGAAGATGCCGATGCGACCGGCGTATCCGGTGTGGAAGCACGCGTCGCACCCTTCGCCGCGGCTCACGGTCGCGGCCTGGCCGTCTTCGAGCTGCAGGCGCTGGCGGTCTTCGGCGGTCAGCTCGACGGGCACCCCGCAGTACGCGCAGATGCGGCGCACGAGACGCTGGGCGATGACCCCCTGCAACGAGTTGGCGATCAGGAAGGGCTGGATCCCGAAGTTGCGCAGGGTGGTGATCGCGCCGACCGCCTGATTGGCGTGCAGCGTGCTGAACACGAGGCGACCGGTCATGGAGGCGCGGACGCCGATCTCGGCGGTCTCTTCGTCGCGGACCTCGCCGACGAGCACGACGTCCGGGTCCTGGCGCAGCAGCGAGCGCAGGCCCTGGGCGAACCCGAAGTTGAGGGCGTAGTTCACCTCGACCTGGTTCGCGCCGTCGAGCTGGACCTCGACCGGGTCTTCGATGCTGACGACGTGGTGGCGCGTGCGGTCGACCTCGTTGAGGCACGAGTAGAGCGTCGTCGTCTTGCCGCTGCCGACGGGGCCGGTCGCGAGGATCATGCCAAAGGGGCGGCGCGCGATGCGACGGATCGTCGTGAGCTCGTCGCCGGACATCCCGAGGTTCTCGAGGTCGAGAGCGACGCGACCGGAGTCGGCCAGGCGCAGGGCGGCCTTCTCACCGCGCTTCGTCGGCACGAAGGCCAGGCGCATGTCGATGTCGCGCTGGCCGAGGGTGATGCGCAGGTGGCCGTCCTGGGGGCGGCGGCGCTCGGTGACGTCGAGGTCGGCGAGGACCTTGAGGCGCGCCAGGGTCTCGGTGGCCATCACGAGGGTGATGTTCACGGCTTCGACGCAGATGCCGTCGATGCGGTACCGGACGCGGTACCCGGTCTCCATCGGTTCGATGTGAACGTCGGTCGCGCGGACGTCGACGGCCTTCTCGAACACGCGCTCGAGGAAGCGCACCGCCGAGCCGGCGCGGGACGCCGAGGCGAGGTCCTGGAACTCGCTCGGGGCGCGGCGGTCGCGGGTGTCGGTGGCCACTTCTCCGCGGGCGCGCGCGGGCTTGCGCGCTCGCAAGAAGGCGGTGCGCGTCGCCTCGAAGACGCCGTCGTCGGCCACGACGTAGCCGAACACGTGGCCGGTCGTCGCCTCGAGGGCGCGTGCGGCGACCGGCGGCAGCGGGCGGCGGCAAAGCAGCTTCACGTGCTTGCCGGCGCGGTCGAACGGGATCACGTCGAAGACCTGCACCCACTCGCTGGGCACGGCTTCGAGCACCGCCGGGTCGAAGGTCAGGCACGGCTCGTCGCGGTACTCGACGCCGGCGTAGGCGGCGATCCACCGGGGCAGGTCGTCGCGGGTGTCGTCGGCGTCGAGCAGCGCATGAAAGGTCGACATGCCCCGCTCTTCGGCCGAGATGCGGGCGCGCTTGACGACCGGATAGCCGATGAACTCGCGCTCGAGCAGGTACTCGACGAACTCCTCTTCGCCGCGGGGCATCGCGTCGGGCTCGGTGGACACCACGTCGAGCAGGGCCTCGAGTGCCACGCCGCGGTGCACGAGCAACATCCAGAACGGCAGGCGCTCGTCGGACGCGCGGGGCCCGGACGTCTGGCGGGCGTCCGCGGCGCCGACGAGGCGCAGCTTGCGCATCACGCGGGACTCGGCGGTCAGCGCCTCGAGGTCCGCGCGCCAGGGCTCGGCGGCCTCGGGCAGCTCGACCTCGCCGGACGCACCCTCGCCCTCGTCGTCGACGGTGTCGGGCTCTTCGGCCTTCGGCGCCGGGGTACTGCCGTCTTCGTTGAGCTGGAACCCGCGGGCGCGCAGGACGTCCTCGACAGGGATGCCCCGTCGCTCGGCCTCGCGCTCGGCTTCCTTGAGGAGCCGGTCGACCTGCCTCGTCTTGTCGCCGCCCCCGGAGTCCCCGTCCCGTTCGAACCATTTCTGGACGTTCGGCACGTTGATGTCGGAGTTGAGGCGCTGCCAGAGGGTCTTGTTCTTCATGCGATGATCCTGTCGTGCCCACCGGAGCGCGCGCGCCTGCTGCCAGTGCACGCACCCCACGAAGCCTTCATCGACGGTTGTCTCGATCTGCTCTTCGGATGGTACCCGACAGGACGCGATCCGCCCAGCCGCGTGGACGACGCGCCGCGTCGGCTCTCGCGCCGCACCGTGCCGACCGAGCGTTGCGACGCCCCCGGTCAGCCGAGTCCGTCGAGGGGGCCGGACGAGGCGTCGCCGAAGCGGTCGATGGAGTGGCCCATCGCGCGGCAGATCGAGACGAAGAGGTTGCCGTGGCGGCGGTATCCGCGGTCGACGAGGCGCCCGGTGGACCACGCGCCGCCGGCGCCGCCCGCGACGACGAAGGGCATGTTGTCGTGCAGGTGTGTGTTGCCGTCGGACACTTCGGTACAGAGCAGCACGATCGAGTGATCGAGCATCGTGCCTTCGCCCTCGGGGCGCGCCGCGAGCTGGTCGAGCAGGTAGGCGTACTGTTCGACGAACCACCGTCGCTGCAGCACGAAGTCGCGGTACTCACGCCGCGCCGCGTCGTGCGCCGGGCCGTAGTGCGACGCCTGGTGGCTGCGCATGTCGAAGCCGGGGTCGTGCATCTCGGACCCGGCGAAGCGGCTCATGATGAGCTCGCTCGTGTGCACCGAGTTCTGGATCACGCCGACCCGCGTCAGATCGCAGGCCATCGCCGTCACGAGGTTGTCGATCTGGGCGCGCAGGGTGTCGGGGAACCGCTCGGGCTCGTAGAGCCGGTCGGCGGCGTCGCCGATCGTGACGTCGTGCCCGGGTTCGGCGCACGAGGCTTCGGGCGGCGGCGCGTCGATCGACGATTGCACCCGGCGCTCGACCTCGCGGACGGCGTCGAGGTGCAGGTCGAGCCGGGTGCGCTGGCTGGCGTCGAGCATCCCGCGCAGCTCGCCGAGCTCGCCGAGGGCGTCGTCGAGGATGCTGGCGCGGCGGGTGAGCGCCGGGTCGGGGCCGCCGCCGCCGGTCGAGCCGGAGGCGCCGGTAAACAGTCGCTCGAAGGCGCGGCGCGGGTTGTCCTCGGGGGGCGTGGACGTGCCCGGCGCGACGTACGAGACGTGCTTGTCGCCGGAGGCGCCGTTCGCGTTGGCCTGCACCCCCAGGTACACGTGGCGGTGCGGCATCGACGCGCCGACCGTGCTGGCGAGCACCTGATCGACGGACGTGCCCATGCCGCCGTCGACGGCGGTCAGCAGCTTCTTCGCGCCGCCGGGGTGGCTGCCGGCGTCGGTGCCGCCCATGCTGAGGCCGTTCATGAAGACGCAGTGGTCGCGCCACGGGTCGAGGGGGGCGAGCACCTCGGGCAGGTCGAACCCGAACTCCGAGCCGGTGGCATGCCATGCGCTCGGCTCGCCGTTCGAGCTCGCGCCGGGCACGCCATCGGGGAAGTAGAACACGATGAACCGGCGCGCCGTGCCGTCCATGGCGAACGCCGAGCGGCCGCAGAGGGTGTCCCAGAACGGCAGCGCCAGCGCGGATCCGGCGACGGATCGGAGCAGCTGGCGGCGGGTCAGGGTGAACCGGGGGCGGCGGGGCATCGTCGGGCTCGGTGGGGGTCAGCGGCGAAGGGCAAACGACGGGTCGAGGGTCACGGCGACCATCATCTCGAGGATGTCGAGGTCGGCGTCGACGAAGGCCTCATCGATGGCGGCGAGGGCGCAGCGGTCGTCGCGGGTCTCGATGGCGCCACGGACGAAGCGCCGGTACTGGCGCGAGAAGCAGCGCCGCGCGGCGTCCGACGCCGTGAGGATCTCGGCCAGCTCGGGCAGGGTCGTGAACGGCGCCGAGGTGCCGGTGCCGAACCCTTCGACGTCGTTGAGGTCGCCGTGGGCGTCGATCGGGTGCGCGCCGTCCATCGCGCGCCACGCGCCGATCGGGTCGAAGTGCTCGAAGCCGAAGCCGACCGGGTCGATGTACTGGTGGCAGCTGTTGCAGCTCGGATCCGAGCTGTGCTGGGCGAAGCGCTCGCGGGTCGTCGCGTCCGGGTCGACGTCGGGCACGCCGCCGGCGTCGCCGGGCGGGGTCGGGAAGTCCTGGCAGAGGATGCGCTGGCGGACGAAGAGCCCGCGGCGGATGGGCGAGGTCTGGTCGCTGTGTGCCGTGGTCGCGAGGATCGCGCCGTGGCCGAGCAGCCCGGACCGGCGGTCGTCGAGGGCGACCCACTGCAGGGCGTCGCCGGTCACGCCGTCGAGGGCGTAGACGTCGGCGAGGGCTTCGTTGGCGAAGGTGTAGTCGGCGGCGAAGAGCTCGTCGAAGCGCCCGGACGCGTCGAAGGTGACGTGGGTGACGAGGCGGCGGGTCTCTTCGCGCATCGCGGCGCGCACGGCGGGGGTGAACACGGCGTCCCACTCGGCGGCGCGGGCGGTGGTCGTCACCGGCTCGATGCCCAGCCACTGCTCGGCGAAGATGGCGACGGATTCGCGGGCGCGGGGGTCGGCGAGCAGGCGCCGGGCCTGGGCTTCGAGCCCTGCGGGGGTGTCGAGGGCGCCGGAGGCCGCGGCGTCGAAAAGCTCGGCGTCGGGCATCGTGCCGATGATCGCGTACGAGAGCAGGCTGGCGAGCTCCCATGAGGTGAGGCGCCAGGTGCCGTCGCCGGTCGGCTCGCCAAGCTCGTAGCGGTAGAGGAACCACGGGGACACGAGCAGCTGCGTGAGCGCGCGCTCGACGCCGGCGTCGAAGGTGGCACCGCTGGTGATGTACGCGGCGTATCGCGTGACCTCGTCGTCGGTGAGGGGGCGGCGCCAGGCGCGCTGGCCGAAGGCGCGGACGAACTGTCGCGCGCAGACCTCGCCGGCGCCGGGGTCGCAGGGCAGCAGGGCGTCGAGGTCGCGGACGGCGAGGGCGGCGATGTCTTCGGCGGCTTCGAGCCAGCCCTCGACGTGGGCGGGGGTGCCGTGGCTGGCCTCGGCGTGGGTCTCGAAGGCGTAGTGCTGGGGCCGGGATTCAGCGGGCAGGTCGACGGACCAGTCCCGGTCGAAGCCGTCGTCGCACGACAGGTCGAGCACGGAGTTCTGGCCGCCGAACCCGTCGTCTTCGCTCGCCGGGTTGCGCACGTCGTGGATCCAGTCGGAGCCGTCGACGACGAACTTGTAGACGTGGCGCCCGGCGCCGATGTCGCGGCGGGCGACCCACAGGCCGGCGCGAGCATCCCAGGTCATTGGCCAGCCGCCATCCTCGACGGTGCCGGCCCAGCCGTTGAACGTGCCGGCGACGTGGACCGAGGACGGCGCGCGGGCGCCGGGGTCGAAGGTGAAGGTGAACTCGCCGCACGGGTTCGCGGCGCAGACGCCGGCCTCGCAGCGCTGGCTGCGGGTGTCGCAGTCGGCGATCGTCTCGCAGGTCGTCGCGGTGGCGCTGAACAGATCGCGGATCGTGTTGTCGTATTCGCGGCGGGTCAGCAGGCGGATGGCCCGGGGTCCCGGGGTGACGCCTTCGGAGCAGTCCGGCTCGGTCCAGTCGTCGTCGGACCAGGCGAGGATGTAGTCGGCGAGCGTCTCGGCGCAGCCGTCGACGCAGGTGGTCGGGTCCGCCGGCGGCATGGTCTCGGCAATCGCGGTGACGAGGTCGGCGCGGGGGGCCGTCCAGCCGATGAGGCTCGGGCCGATGCCGCCTTCGCCGACGGCGCCGTGGCAGCTGGCGCACTCGGCGAGCCAGAGGTCCGTCGCCGCGCCGGTGTCTGCGCCGGCCCCGCCGTCGTCGCGGGTCGTGTCGCCGTCGGTGGTGTCGGCGCTGCCGGTGCCGTCGTCCCCCGCGTCCGTCGGCGACGGGCCGCCGTCACGGCCCGGCCCGACGTCCTCGCCCCACCTCCCCGCGTCCGCCGTCGGCCCCGCGTCTTCGCTGGCGCCCGCGCAGGCGACGAGCGCCGCTGCGGCAACGGTGAGAAGCAGGCTGCGAACGGTCATGGGGTCTCGGGGTCGGAGCCCCGCGAGGGTAGCGCGGGTTCGGGGCGGGGACCACAGGGATGGGGGTGGGGTGTCGGCTCAGTTGGTTCGATCGCCCTGAACCACCCCCAAAGCTCGCCCGCAGTCCAGGCGGCCTCCGGAGGCCCCTCCGGGGGGCCGGACGCTGCGCAGCAGCGGCGGGGGGGCTCGTATCGGCGCGGTGCAGTCTCGCAGCGCCTTGAGAATGCCGAACCGGTGATGCGGGCCACCCCGCCCCGGCGCTTCGCGCCGTGACCGGCCCCCACAGCCGTGCGCCGTCGGCCTTGCCGACGTGCTGCACGGCCAGCAAGCTCCGCGCCTCCGGAGGCCGGAGGTGCTCGTGGCGAGCGTCCGGATGGTGCGGCGGAGTCGTCGATTCGGGTGGTTCGATCGCCCCCCGCCCCGGCGCTTCGCGCCGTGACCGGCCCCACGAGGGGGCCTCCGTATGACGCCTGAACTCCGGGCGCACAGGGGGTGGAGACTCAGGGCGGTCGAATCTCCCGGAGCGACGCGAATCACCATCTACCCCGAAGGCCTCTCGCAGCGGCGCTGTCCTACGGAGGCCCCCTCGTGGGGCCGGCGGCTGCGGAGCAGACGCGGTGGGCGGTCGCATCACCCGGAATCCCCGAATTCGGTGCACCATCCCCAGCAAGCTCCGCGCGCCCCTCACCCCACGCCGAGCCGGCGCAGCAGCGTTTCGCCCATGGCGGCCTCTGCGTCGGCCATGGTCTCGCCGAGGGCGATGACGTCGAACTTGCCCTTCTTCGCGAGGGGGCCGCAGTTGTACAGGATGTACCGGCCGGTGCCGGTGCGGGGGTCGAAGAGGGTGTCGCCGAGGCGCGCGACGATCTCGGTGAACGGGACGCCGACGAGGTCGGGGTGCTCGACGTCCTGCGCGCGGTACGGCGGGCGGGGGCCGTCGACGAGGCGGTCGACGAGGCGCATCGGCGTGCTCGTGCCGCCCCAGCGGCCATTGCACTCGGTGAAGATGCAGCGGAACGCGCCGGGGCTGCCGTTGAGGTCGCCGGTCACCACGAAGTCGAACGAGCACCGGCCGACGTAGCCGAGGTGCTGCAGCGCCGCAGCCACCTCGATGCTGATGCCGGCGAGCTCGGCGTTCACCGCCGCCGGCAGCTGCGACGGCCGGCTGCCGAGGAACACCTTCTCGCGACCCACGAGCAGCTGCTCGTAGATGCCCTCGAGCAGCGGCGGTCCCTCGCCCGGCGTCGGCAGCCACAGCTGGGTCGACGGCGAGCAGTCGGTGAGGGCCCACTCGACCACGAGGATCTCTTCGTCGCCCTGCCACTCGGTGTCGGCGAGAAAGCGGTCGACGGCGGCGCGTCGTCCCGCGGCGTCGAGCGCGCGGATGTCGGCGGCGTCGAACACCCGGTTGCCCATCGCCGACGCACACCGGGTGCGCTTGAGGCCGACCGCGTCGTGCCGGCTGGCCACGTCGCCGAGCGCGTCGGCCACCGCGGCGGGGTCCTGCGCGATGCGTGTCTCGACGATGTGCCCGTCGCCGACCGCGGCGCGCACCGTGTCCGAGAAGAGCGACTTGTCGTTCGCGATCCACAACGTCGCCGGCGGCGGACCGAGCACCTGCACGGGCACATCGGCGGCGTCGGAGATCGCCCGGGCGAGGTCCCACACCGGGTCGATCGACATGTAGGGATGGATCGTCATGCGGCCGGCGTCGCGGGCGACGGCGACGAGGCGCCCGAACGTCGCGCCATGGGCGCACGCCTTCGCGACCGCCATCGGGCCATCGACGGGCTCGGTCTGCAGGAACTCCGGCGCGCCAAGGCCGAGGTGATCGCGGCAGTACGCTTCGTAGCCCTCGGGCAGGGGCGTGACCGCGGCGAACAGGTCGCCGTCGGTCGCCCGCACGCGCGCGCGATGCTGGTACTGCTCGACCCCGGGGATCACCGACACGAACGGGATCTCGGATACGTCTTCGAGATGCAGCACCGGCCCCGGATCGTCGGACGGCGCCCAGCGATGTGCCTCGACGGCCGCGTGGCGCGCGTCGAGGTCGACCCGCGCCGCGATGGCGGCGAGGTCAGCGCGGACGGAGTCGGGCAGGGTGGGTGCAGACATCAACGCACTCGGGGTGGCGAGGTGCGCACAGGGTGCCACGAGCGGCACGAAGCGGTCGAGTCACCCGGGGCTGCGTGCCGGTCAGGCGTGGCCCATCGCGGCGTCGCGTTCGATCGTCGCGTCGTCGGGGACGCCGCGCAGGGTCTCGGCGATCACCCAGTCGACGACGGCGTGGAAGTCGCCGCCGCTCTCTTCGTACACCCGCCGCTGCTGGTCGGCGCTGGTGCCGGCGGCGAGGATGTCGTGCACGCCTTCGATCGCCCAGCGGCTGCCGAGCTCGTCGACCACCGGCTCGACGAAATCGAGCAGCTCGTCGGCGAGATCGACGAACGGCGCCTCGGCGCGGCGGCCGAAGTCGATGAGGCGACCGTCGATGCCGTACCGCAGGGCGCGCCACTTGTTCTCGCGGATGAACGCCGTGCGGTGCACGCCCCACGACATGTTGTTGCGGTACAGCATCGTGAGGCGGGCGACGATCGCCTGGACGAGCGCGGCGATGGTGACGGTGTGTTCGACATTCGTCGGAATGTCGCAGATGCGGAACTCCAGCGTGTCGTGCCGGGGGTGCGGTCGCAGGTCCCACCAGATGCGCGAGCCGTCGTCGATGCAGCCGGTGGCGACGAGGGTGTCCACGTACTCCACGAAGTCGGAGTACCCGTCGAACCGCTCGGGGATGCCCGTGCGCGGCAGGCGCTCGAACACCAGCGAGCGCGCCGACTTCAGGCCGGTATCGCGCCCCTCGAGAAAGGGCGACGATCCACTCAGCGCCAGCAGGTGCGGCAGGAAGTACCGCGCCATGTTGAACACCGCGATCGCCTCGCGCCGATCGGGCATGCCGACGTGGACGTGCAGACCGAAGATGAGGTTCGCGCGGGCGACGTCCTGCAGCTCGTCGAGCACCTTGAGGTACCGCTGTTTGTCGCTGATCGGCTGGTCCTGCCACCGCGAGAACGGGTGCGTCGACGCCGCTGCGATCGACATCCCGACCCGTTCGGCGATGCGCGCGACCTTGCGTCGGTTGGCGAGCACCTGCCGGCGCGCGTCGCGGATGTCGGTGCACACCCCGGTGGCGACCTCGACGACGGACTCGTGGAGCTCCGCCATGAGGTTCACCTCGTCGAGGGGCGTGTTCGCCTCGATGAGCTGGGTGATGTGTGCGCGGAGCTCCCTCGTCGTCGGATCGACGATCTGGAACTCCTCTTCGATGCCCAGAGTGAACGGGACCGCCATGGGAGGTCTGCCGATGCGGCCGTCGAGCCGGCCTGGGGGCGATCTGTCGGGTTGACCCCCGGATCATCGCAGATGTGACGCACTGCGTCCAGGCTGTGGCGCACCCCCGATTGTGCCCCATCACGCCGACGCGATGCGGACGTGACGACGATCGTGCGAATCTGATGGCGGCTGCGGCCCGCGAGACCGGGCGAAATCAGGCCGAGGGGCGCCGCTCGAGCGTGAACGTCACGACCTTCTCGCCGAACCGGGACACCACGCGCCACCGCGTCACGTCCCCCACCGTCCACCCGGTGCCCGGGTCGACGTCGTGCAGGCTGCGCCCGGTCGGGACGCCGAGCCAGGCGGTCGCGGTCTGCGGATCGGCGCCGTGGTACGGCAGCCGGCGGGCCATCGTGTCGGGTCGGGTGCAGCGCCAGTCGTATCGCATCGTCGGCCGGGGGGGCGGGGGTCGCGGCATCCTGCCCCCACGACGCGGGCGACGCAACCCGCAGAGGCGCGACCGGGCGCCGCGGGGTGTCCGCCGGGCCATCTCTGACCGGCGTACGCCTCCACATATCCTCAACACCGTCGAATCCCCCGCCCGCGCTGATCCAACGACTGCCCGAGATTCAGGATGCACCGCCGCCGAGTCCCTGCCCGCGTGGCCATCGTCGCCCTTCTTCTGCTGGTCGCATCGCCGACCGCGGCGCAGACCGGCGCGTCCGATAACCGGGTGTCGCTGCCGGACGGTCCCGGTTCGATCGAAGGGATCGGCGACGACGTCACCGTGACCGGCAACATGGGCGCCATGACGTACGGGGTGTCGATGCAGACACCCCCGGGGTTCGCCGGCGTCACCCCGGATCTCGGCCTCATCTACAGCTCGGCCGCCGGGCCCGGCGAGGCCGGGGTCGGCTGGTCGCTGCCCGTGCAGAGCATCGAGCGGCTCACCCTGCGCGGCGTCCCCGACTACGACCTCGACGACGAGTTCACCGCGGACGGCGCCCAGCTCGTCTACGTCCGCGGCACAAACCCGCGGGAGTACCGGTCGCGGTTCGAAGGGTCGTTCGTGCGGTACCGCTGGTACGACGCCCGATCCGGCGGCGGCGGGTACTGGACGGCGGAGTACCCCGATGGTCGCGTCGGTACCTTCGGCGCCGTGGAGGGCGGGGCGCCGGTCGACGCTGCGCGGGTCGGCGGTGCGGACGGCGTGTTTCGGTACCTGCTCGTTGATCTCGTCGACGTCGCCGGCCACCGGCTGCACCACACGTATCGCGACACCGGCGCGACGTCCCTGCTGGAGGCCATGGAGTGGGGCGACGTCGACGGCGCCGCGCGCTACGCCGTCGAGCTGGAGTGGGAGCCGCGCGCCGACGTGGTGATCGATGCCACCGGCGGATTCGTCGAACGCATCGAGCATCGCCTCGCGTCGGTCGAGACCTTCGCCGACGACGAGACGGTCGACCGGTGGGCTCTCGAGTACGAGCCGTTCGAGGCGTCCGGCGGGTTCAGCCGGCTGCGTTCGGTGCACCGCACGGGGCAGGGCGGTACGCCGTACCCGGTCGCCGCGACCTTCGCGTACTCGTCGGCCCTCGGCTCGGTGTGTGACGGCGCGACCTGCGAGCGGCCCTTCGTGCGGTCGCTTGGCTCGATCGGTGTGAACCTCGCGACCGGCGATCCGCAGCTCATCGACATCAATGGCGACGCCCTGCCGGACATCGTCGACTCGACGATCACCGGCGCGCCGCACCGCATCTTCTTGAACACGATGACCGCTGATGGGCGGCACTCGTTCGACGAACACCGCGACAGCACCGTCGGTCGGCAGGACGCGTTCGACTTCTCGAACCCGCGGGTGCAGGTGCTGGACGTCGACGGCGACGGGTTCACTGACGCCGCGAACCTCGCGACCGGTCAGATCCTGCGCAACGAGGGCACCGGCGACTGGGTGGGCCTCGACACCGTCGACTCCGCGGTGCTGCCCGACCTCGCGAACCCGGCGCTGCTGGCGACGACCCGCTTCGTCGACATCGACAACGACCGCCGGATCGACCTGCTGCGGGCCACCGGATCGGGCGGGGCGCACACCACACAGATCTATCGAAACACCGGGGATGGGTTCGTCGCCCTGCGCGACGTGGAGCCGCTGGGTCGGGGGTTCGACTCCGGTACCCTCGAGGTGAACGACTTCAACGGCGATGGGCTCGTCGACGCGGCGCAGATCACCGGGTCCGGCGTGCACTATCGCCTGAACACCGGGCACGGGCGCTGGTGGCCGTCCGACGGCACGTGGGCGTTCGCCCCGTTCGACGACGCCGGGCTGCGCGCGGGCCAGACCGCGCCGGCCGAGCTCGAGGACCTCAACGGCGACGGCATGGCGGACGTCGTGCTCGTCGAGGGTGCCACGGTCCGCGTGTGGCTCAACCGTGGCGGACAGACCCTCGAGGCGTACGGCGCGCTGACGGATGACGACGTCGACCACGTCGACGGCGCCACGATCCCGTCGAACACCGCGACGACCACGGTGCTCTTCGCCGATGTGAACGCGAACGGGTCGTCCGACGTCGTGTGGGTCACGGCGAGCGGGGATGTCACCGCGCTCGAGCTCTTCCCCACGCGGTCGAACCTGCTCGCGACGGTCGACAACGGGCTCGGCATCACGATGCACGTCGAGTACGGCACGAGCGTCGAGCAGCGGGTCCGCGATGCGGGCACCGAGCGCGAGTGGGTCCACCCGCTGCCGTTCGCCAACCTGGTCGTGACGGCGACGCACACCGAGGACGGCACGAGCGGCACGGGCTGGCGGACCGAGTACGCGTACCACGGCGGGTTCTACGACGGCGTCGAGAAGCAGTTTCGCGGCTACGAGACCGTCGTGACCACACAGATCGGCGACGAGACCCAGGGCAGCGCGATGACGTCCGAGGTGTGGACTCTCGGCGTCGACGACCCCGCGCTCGCCGGCTTCTCGGTGGATCGCGCGACGTACGACGACGCCGGCGCGCTCCTGCTTCGGGTCGAGACCGAGCTCGCGGAGTGCGCGACAGATGTGTCCGGCCTCGAGACGCGCTGGCCGATCCGATCGACGTGCCCGGCCGAGGTGCGCACGACGATCGCCGACGGGGCCCCCGAGAGCGCCTGGCGCGTGGTGCGGGAGCGGTATCGATTCGACACGTACGGCAACGTCGCCGAGCAGATCCGCGACGGCGTCATCGAGGTCGGCGGCTCGACCACGTGCGCGCCCTGCGATCGCCCGGACGGGACGTACGGCGCGCCGTGTGGGGCGGGCTGCCTCGGTGATGAACGTGTCGATGTCACGACGTATGTCGAACCGGGGGATGCGACGGATGGCGCGTGGCTGCTGCGCCTGCCGGCGCGGATGGTGTCGTACGGCGACGTCGCCCGGACGGACCGCGTGGCGGAGTCGGTGTTCTACTACGACGGGCCGGCGTTTGAGGGGCTCGACGAAGGCGAGGCGACGCGCGGGTGGATGTCGCGCACGCGCGAGTGGGTCGCCGACGACCAGTGGATCGAGACGACCCGGGTCGAGCGAGACGCCCACGGCAACATCGTCGAATCCCGCGCTCCCGAGCACCGCGCGGGTACGCCCGGGCACCGCACGATGTACACGTACGACGCGTCCGGGCTCTTTCGGCAGTCCGAGCGTCGCGAGATCGACGGCGACACGACCCTGCGGCAGGACTTCGATCACGAGCCGGCGCGCGGGCGGGTCACCGAGGTGGGTGGTCTGTATCGTGAGGGCACCGCCGATGCGCGTTACGCGACGTACGCGACGTACGACCCGTTTGGCCGCATCGCAGCGCGGGTGCTGCCCGGCGGGGACACGTTCGCGTCGCCGTCGGTCCGGTACCGGTACGCGCTGGCGCCCGGGGTCAGCTCGGTGACCATCGAAACGAAGCGCGACCCGCGGGGCCCATGGCACGCCGCGCAGGTGGTGTGTGTCGATGGATACGGGCGCCCGGTGCAGACGCGGACGGCGCTCGATGAGGGCGCGTACCTCGTCGAGGGCCACGTGTGGTTCGGGCGCCGCGGGCTGCCCGTCGCCGAGGCGGATGCGTACGAATCCGACGGGGCGGCGTGCGGGACGGAGGTGCCGGCGGATGTGCCCGAGACGCGATGGGTGTACGACGCCCTCGGGCGACCGGTGCGTGCCGCCACCTTCGTCGACGACGTGGCGCACCGCGCGATCGCGTTCGGGTGGGCACCGCACGAGGCGGTCCAGTTCGACTCGCTGGATCTCGATCCGGAACATCCGAACCACGACACACCCATCACGCGTCGGGTGGACGGGCTCGGGCGCCTCGTCGCCGTCGAACGCGCGGCCGGCGACGGCGCAGACCGCTTCGTCGTCGGCTACGACGGCGCGGGCCGCATCGCCGCCATCACCGACCCCGTCGGCGCGACCCGCACGTGGTCGTACGACGGCCTCGGGCGCGTGGTCTCGGCGTTCGACATCGACCGCGGTCCGCTGTCGTGGGCCTGGGACGACAACGGCAACCTGGTCGCGAAGTCCGACGCGACCGGCACGATCCGGTACGCGTGGGACGGGGCCGATCGTGAGATCGAGCGCTGGGTCGACAGCGATCGCGACGCGACGCTGCAGCAGCGGGTGTGGGATGCCCACGACGACTGCCCGTCGGCCCGATGCACGTTCGCAGCCGGCCGCCCGGTGATGGAGCGTGCGCCGTCCGCGCGCGGGGCCATCACGCGGTGGTCCGGCTACGGCCCGCTGGGCTCGCAGGTGTGGACGCAGCTGGACGTCCCGACGGACGACGGGCGGGCGCGACCGCTGGTGCAGACCCGAGCGTGGGATCTGACCGGCGTCCTGCAGCGCGAGGTCACCCCGGGCGGTCTCGAGCGGGTGTACCTTCGCGATCGGGCGGCTCGGGTCGTGCGGATCCCCGGGTTTCTCGAAGCGGCCCGGTGGGAAGCCGGCGGCGAGATCGGCATCTGGACCGGCGAGAACGGCGCCGCCGTGCGGTTCGGACGCGACTCGATGCGCCGTTGGACCCACTGGTCGCTGGCGGTGGATGATCGGCCGCCGCTGCTCGAGCAGACCGTGATCCTCGACGAGGCCGACCGCGCGCTCGAGGTCATCGAGGTCGGCTCGGCGACCGATCGGATCAACGCGTCCGCTCGGTTCGAGTACGATGCGTTCGACCGCCTGGTCGGGGCCGACTTCGACGCGGGTACGCAGGGGCCCGAGACGCTGGCGTGGACCTACGACGCGGTCGACAACGTCCTGGAGCAGCGCTCGTCGCTGGGGGCCGAGAGCGCCGCCCACGACGTGGACCGCGCGGTCGCCGCGCCGGGGTCCAGGCGCCCGAGTCGCGTCGCGGGGGCCGAGCTCACGTGGGACGGTGCGGGCCGGCTGCAGGCGCGTGGATCGCGGACGACGCGGTGGGACGGGTTCGGGGACCTCGCCGGGATCGAGGCGGGTGGCGACGACACCCGTTTCGACTCGCTTTTCGGGCAGGGGGTCGTCTCGACCTCGGCGCGGGGGAGCACGAATGTGTGGTTCGACGACGACTTCGAGATTCGAGATGGCGTGGCCGTCGCGCGTGTGCGCCTCGGCGGCACCATCGTCGCAGAACGCCAGTGGCCGCTGCCGATCCTCGCGGCCGACATCGCGCCGAGCGACGGCGGCGGGCCGCCCGGGGACGGCGAGGTTCGTGCGTCGGACGCGTGGGTCGCAGCCGCCTGCCTTCGCGGGTGGATCGCGCTGAACGACGGCGCGTGCCCGGCCGACGAGGCGGCGGTGGGCCGCGCGTTGACCGCGTCCGCGTCCGCCGAGGTGATCGACCGCGGCGAGGTCACGTTCTGGCACCATCGCGACCGGCTCGGCTCCCTGCGCGCGGTGACCGACGCGTCGGGCGACGTGGTCGAGCAGACGGCCTACTACCCGTATGGCTCGGTGCGCGCGTCGTCGCAGAACATCGCGACCTCGCGCGGGTTCACCGGCGCGATCACCGGCCCGTCCGGCACGCTGCTGTACCCGATGCGGGCGTACGATCCGGACATGGGCCGGTGGCTCTCGCCGGACACCGCGTTCGAGACACTCACCCCCGCCATGCTCGAGCGCCCGTGGGAGGCGTGCGGCACGTACAGCTACGTCTCGAATGCGCCGACGCTCTACACCGACCCGAGCGGCGCGGTGGGCCTCTTCGGCAGCGCGGCCCCCGAGGCGACCGTGTTCGACCCGTCGACGGTGCAGGCCCGCAGCTTCATCAGCTTCGTCTCGCAGGACCCGCCCGCGCCGGTGCGCCGCGTCGACGCAGCGTCGCCGTACGCTTCGCTCGCTGCGGCTTCCGTCGACGCGGACCGCCCGTCGATGCGGGTGTTCAACGGCCCGCTGCCGCCCCCGCCGCCGGAGGTGTTCCAGGGGCCGCTGCCCCCGCCGCCGGCGACCGTCGGGGTCATGGACGTAGACGTAAACACGGGGCAGCCCGTCCGGCCGGTGTGGGACCCGATGCAGCGTGGCCAGTTCGAGGTCGCCCGCGTGGACCGCCCGACGGCGTACAGCCAGCTGCACCGGCAGCATCAGGCGCGGGTACAGAACGCGATGCCCCGATTCGAGTACGACGCGTTCGACCCGAGCTTCAGCCTGGATTCGTCGTCCGGTAGCGCGTCCGCCCGGTCCGGCGGGACGCGCCGGCAGCGGCTGATGCGCACGCTGCAGCGGCTCGCGCGGGCGGCGCTTCGGCTGCGGCGGTGACGTCCGCCCGCGGCGTCGGCGCCACTGCCACAAGCCCGCGCGCGGCGCTCGGGGATGTCGTGTGGGACATCTCTGCGGAGCGCCGCACGTGGGGATCATCGTCCAGAAACCTCCCCACCCACGGGTTCATCGTGCGACTCCTCCACCGTGTCGTTTCGCTTTGTGCCGTCCCCCTGCTCGTATGCGCTGGCGCTGCGTTCGCGCAGACCGGTGTGTCGGACAACCGTGTGTCGCTGCCCGACGGTCCCGGGTCGCTCGAGGGCGTCGGTGATGACGTCTCGGTGACCGGCAACATGGGCGCCATGGCGTACGGGGTGTCGATGGCGTCACCCCCGGGGTACGCGGGCCTGACGCCCTCGCTCGGCCTCTCGTACTCGTCCGCCGGCGGCGCAGGGATCGCCGGCATGGGCTGGTCGATGCCGATGCCGAGCATCGAGCGCCTGACGGTGCGTGGGGTGCCGGACTACGACACGGACGACGAGTTCACCGCCGACAGCGGGCAGCTCGTGTACGTCGAGGGAACGAACCCGCGGGTGTACCGGTCCCGGTTCGAGGGCGCGTTCGTCCGGTACCGGTGGTACGACCCGGGCGCGGGCGACGGCGGATACTGGACGGCCGAATACCCGGACGGGCGCGTCGGCTGGTTCGGCGCCGACCGCGAGGGGCGGCTCCAGGGCTCGGCACGGGTTGGTGCCGACGACGGGGTGTTTCGGTACCTGCTCGTCGACCTCGTCGACGTGCACGGCCATCGTCTGCACCACGAATGGTCGCCGCTCGGTGGCACCACGCTGCTGGAGTCCATGCAGTGGGTCTTCGTCGACGGCGCGCCATCGTACGAGGCGGTGTTCGACTACGAGCCCCGTCGGGACGTGATCCTCGACGGGACCGGTGGGTTCGTCGAGTCGCTCGAGCATCGGCTCGTTTCCGTCGCCACCCGAGCCAACGGCGCGACGGTCGACCGGTGGGACCTCACGTACGAGCCATACGGGGCGAGCGGAGGCTTCAGCCGGCTGCAGTCCGTGCAGCGCTTCGGTGTGGGCGGCGAGCCGTACCCGGTGTCCGCGACGTTCGCGTACTCGTCGGCCCTCGGAGAGATCTGCGACGGGGTGGGCTGCGACCGCCCGTTCGTTCGGTCGCTCGGCAACATCGGCGTGAACATCGCCACCGGTGACCCGCAGCTCATCGACATCAACGGCGACGCGCTGCCGGACATCGTCGACTCGACACTGACCGGCGCGCCGCACCGGATCTTTCTGAACACGCTCACCGCCGATGGGGACCACTTCTTTGCCCGCCCCTACGACAGCGCGGTCGGCGCCCAGGACGGGTTCGACTTCTCGAACGCGCGGGTGCAGCTGCTCGACGTGGACGGCGACGGGTTCACCGACGCGGCGAACCTCGCGACGGGGGCCGTCCTGCGCAACGAGGGGACCGGCGACTGGATCGCGACGGGCGACATCGACACCGTCACGTTGCCGGATTTCGAGAACCCGACCCTCTTTCGCACGCTCCGATTCGTCGACATCGACAACGACCGGCGGATCGACCTGCTGCGGGCGTCCGGCACCGGCGCCAGCCACACGACCCGGATCTACCGCAACACCGGCGAGGGCTACGTCGAGCTCGACGGCGCTGAACCGCTGGGGCGTGGGTTCGACGCCGAGGCCCTCGAGGTGAACGATTTCAACGGCGACGGGCTCGTCGACGCGGCCGAGATCACGACGGCCGGGGTGCGGTACCGGCTGAACCTCGGGCACGGGCGCTGGTGGCCGGCGGACGACTGGGCGCACGCTGCGTTCGACGACGCGGGGCTCGAAGCCAGCGAGATCGTCGACGCCGAGCTCGAGGACCTCAACGGCGACGGGCTCGCGGACGTCGTGCTCGTGCGCGGGTCGGCGGTGCGCGTGTGGGTGAATCGGGCGGGCCAGCGCTACGAGGCCCTCGCGCCGATCACCGACGCCGACGTGGACGGCGTCGACGGGGCGAGCATCCCGTCGAACACCGCGACGACCACGGTGCTCTTCGCCGACGTCAACGCAAACGGTTCGTCGGACATTGTGTGGGTCACCGCGTCCGGGGACGTTACGGCGCTCGAGCTCTTCCCCGTGCGGCCCAACCTGCTCGCAGAGGTCGAGAACGGGCTCGGGGTGACGATGCGCGTCGAGTACGGCACGAGCGTCGAGCAGATGGCGCGCGACGCGGCGACCGAGCTCGAATGGACGAACCCGCTGCCCTTCGCCAACCTCGTCGTGACGGCGACGGCGACCGATGACAGCGCCAGCGGCGTCGGGTGGCGGACGGAGTACGCGTACCACGACGGATTCTACGACGGCGTCGAGAAGCAGTTTCGCGGGTACCGTGTGGTCGAGACGACGGTCATCGGCGATGAGCACCAGCCCGGCGCGTCGACGATCGAGACGTACGCGCTGGGGGTCGACGACCCGTATGCCGCCGGCCCGGTCGTCGCGTCCGCGCTGGTCGACGACACCGGCGCGCCGATCCACACGACCACACACACGTATGCGGACTGCCCGGTCGACGTCGACGACACCGGGCTGCGCTGGCCGATCCGGTTTCGATGCCCGACCGCGATCGAGACCGTCCTGCAGGACGGCGCCGACCCGGACGAGTGGGTGACGACCCGGTCGGAGTCGACGTTCGACGCGCAGGGGAACCTGATCGAGGCCGCAAACCTCGGCGTCGTCGCGGTCGGTGGCTCGACCACGTGCAGCCCGTGCGACGCCGACGCCATCGGGTACGGCGCGGCGTGTGGGGCCGGGTGCCTCGGCGACGAGGTGTTCGAGGTGTCGACGTACATCGCACCGGGCGACGCGACCGATGGCGCCTGGATCCTGCGAATGCCCTCGCGCATGGCGACGTACGGCGACGCGGCGCACACCGACCTCGGGCGCGAGACCGTGTACCACTACGACGGTGCATCGTTCGAAGGCCTGCCCGAGGGTCGGCTCACTCGCGGGCTCGTGACCCGGGTGATGCGCCGGGTCGACGGCGACCGCTGGATCGCGGACGCGCGCAATGCACACGACGCTCACGGCAACGTGGTCGAGTCCCTGCGCGCCGAGGGGGACCCCGGAGCCGCCGGTCATCGGGTGCGGACGGCGTATGCCCCGGACGGGTTGCGCATCGCCGCGGTCGAGATCGAGGTCGACGACCAGACGACGCTGCGGCGGGACTACGACTACGAACCCACCCGGCGCCTCGTTCGCGAGATCGGGCACTGGTATCGCGTCGACGCGCCCGACGCGCCGACCGCGACGCGGGTCGCGTACGACGCCTTCGGGCGCGTGGTCGCCCAGGTCCTGCCGGGGGGCGACACCTTCGCATCGCCGACGGCCGAGTACGACTATCGATTCGGCGAACATGGGGCATGGGTCCACACACGGGCGAGAACGACGCCGGGCGGGCCGTGGGATCGCGAGTCGGTCACCTGTTCGGATGGCTTCGGTCGGCCGATTCAGGCGCGGGTCCGCAATGGCGACGCCGGCTGGATCGTGTCGCGCACGACCCGGTACGGGCGGCTCGGTTCGCCGGTCGTCACATGGGACAACTTCGTCGCCGCGAGCGGAGCCTGCGATTTCGGGATCACCGTGCCCGACGGGCTCGGCGCGACCCGGACGCGGTACGACAGCGTCGGACGGGTCACCCGCTCGGAGTACGCGACGGCGGACGGCGACGTGTTGGCGTCGGCCTCCGTGTATGCCCCCGGTCGGCTCACCCGATACGACGCCAACGACCTCGACCCGGACCACCCGGACTTCGACACGCCCGAGGTGCGGCGCTTCAACGGGCTGGGCCAGCTCGTGTCGGTCGGGCGCCAGCTCGAGCGCGGCGGCCCGCTGGATACGTGGTCGATGCGGTACGACGCCGGCGGCCAGCTCGCTCGGCTCACGGATCCCCACGGCAACACCCGGACCCAGCGCTGGGATCGACTCGGTCGGGTGGTCGAGGTCGATGACCCGGACCGCGGCGTGTTGACCTGGACGTACGACGACAACGGCAACGTCGTCGCCGCGACGGATGCGACGGGGACGGTGCGCACGGCGTACGACGGCGCGGACCGGCAGATCGAGATGTGGGTCGATGGGGACCGAGACGCGACGCTGCAGGAGATCCTCTGGGACGGCGACCCGTCGTGCCCGGGGATGCGGTGCACGTTCGGCGTGAACCGGCCGGTCGGCGTTCGCGGCCCCACTGCGCTGGGCCCGGTCACGGAGTGGCGCGGCTACGACGCCCTCGGGCGCACGATCTGGTCGCACCTCGATGTGCGCGGTGGGCGCCCCGGCGCGGCTCCGCTCGAGCGCACCTGGCGGTTCGATGCGTCGCATGCCCTGGTTGCCGCGACGTTCGCGCCCGACGTCGAGGTCGCGTTCGAGCGCGACGGGGCCGGGCGACCGACGGCGATGCCGGGCATCCTCGACGCCATCGCATACGACGACCGCGGCGCGGTCGCGTCTCTGCAGGGGGCGAACGGGGTTCGCACCGACCACACGTACGACGGGTTCCATCGATTGACCGGCATCGACGTCACCGGGCCCGGCGATGCGTCGGTTCTCGACCTCGGGATCGTGCAGGACCCGGCGGGTCGCGTGACTGAGGTCCGCGATGGGCTCGCGGACGGCATGGGGCCCTCGCGGGCGGCGCGGTACACGTACGACGCGTACGACCGGCTCATCGCCGCCGACCTCGATATGGGCTCGCCGGCTGCGGAGTCGATCACGTATGCGTACGACGCGATCGACAACCTCGTGTCGCGTACCTCGTCGCTCGGCATCGCGAGCCCGGTGCACGACGCGGCGCGTGAGATCGACCCGAACCACCCCCACCGGGTCATCGGCACCGCGTCCGGCACGGTCGCGTACGACGCTGCAGGCCGGGTCACGCTGCGGGGGGACATCGCCACGACGTGGGACGGCTTCGGGGTGCTTCATCGCGTCGAAGAACCGACGATCGTCACGACGTATGATCACCTCATGGGGCGTCGGATCGTCGAGACCACGGACGACGGCGGCGTCGTGCTGCGGCTCGGCGAAGAGATGGAGATCCGCGACGGTGTCGGCTCGGCCCTCGTCGAGGTGGGGACGGCGACCGTCGCGCGCGTGGAGTTCGTGGTCGCCGAGTCCGTCTATCCCGACCTCGCACCGGCGCGCGCCGACGCGGCGGGACCGCGGCCGCTCGGTGATCGGCAGATCAACGCCGCAGACGCGTGGCTGACCTGGGCCGACGCGCGCGGATACATCGCCCTCGGCGGCCCGGAGTTTGACGCGATCACGTCGAGCCGCACGTTGACCGCGGCCGCCGCCGTGCTGCTCGTCGACCGCGGGGATCGGGTCACGTGGCATCACCGCGACTGGCTCGGCTCGGTGGCGGCGGTGACCGATGCGGACGGTGAGGTGGTCGAAGAGACGCTGTACTACCCGTTCGGTCACGAGCGATTCACGACGACGCAGATCGGCGAGCCGATCGGGTTCTCCGAGATGCCTGACGGGGCCGGGCGGACGGTGGCGTTCCCGCTGCGCGACTATGATCCGCTGCTGGGGCGGTGGCTGAAGCCGGACGTCGCGTTCGACGTCGTGAGCGCCAGCGAGCTGCACCGGCCGTGGGAAGCGTTCGGCGCCTACAGCTACGTGATGAATGCCCCGACCTCGTCGGTCGACGCCAACGGCGCGACGGGCAGCGAGATCGGGGATCTGCCGAGCTTCGCGGCCGAGGACGTGTCGTTGTCGGACAGCTCGACGTGGGCGGTGTCGAGCAGCGGCTCGTCGAGCACATCCGACTCGTCCACGAGCTCCCACACCCGCTCGGGCACGGTCGACAGCGGGTCGATGACCAGCAATTCGCAGACGTCGATGACGATGCTGAGCTCGATCGACCCGAACGAGCCGCTGGCTGCGTTGCCCCCCCCGTTGCAGCGGCAGGACAGCATCGGCGAGGCGCCGTTCGAGCTGATGCGCCAGCTGACCGAGTCGCGGTCGATCTCGGGGTACGAGATGAACGGGCTCGACGGGATGGCCGAGCTGATGGCGTCCGACATGAGCGCGACCAGCGGCACGGCGGTGCTCGATCTCAGCCGGATGTCGCAGTCGTCGATGTCGAAGCTGACGGAGTCGAGCGTCACGTCCGGCACGCACACCCGCGACCGGTCCGGGTCGTCGAGCGCGTCGATCAGTTCGGCGAACTCGTCCCTGCTGGACGCCGTGTCGAACAACGGCGCGGTGTCCGGCGGCGTGCAGAACACGGCGGCGGTCCAGTCGACCGTGCGCAACGCCCTCGGGCAGACGCGGTCGGACTCGCTCTCGTCGACCGGGTGGGTTGGCGCCGAACCTGCGTCGGCCGTCCCGAACGTGCCGTCGGTGCGGCACCGGGGTGGCCCGATCCTCTCGATGGTCCGCGCGTACAAGCGGTGGCGGGCCGGTCGCTGAGGCAGCGCGGCCCGGGCGATCGCCCCGCCAGGGGGTGCCTGCCCGGGCACCTGCCGACCGTCGAGTCCGTCTGCGACGATCCAGAACGTACCTGCTCAAGACCACGGAGCGTTCGATGCGAAGCATGAAACCCCTCGCCACCACCACCGGACTCGCGCTGCTGCTGTGTGCGGCCTCGGCGAGCGCGCAGACCGGCGTGTCCGACAATCGGGTTTCGCTGCCCGACGGTCCCGGTTCACTCGAAGGGATCGGCGATGACGCGTCGGTCACCGGCAACATGGGCGCGATGGCCTACGGGGTGTCCATGTCGGCACCCCCCGGATACGCGGGGCTCACGCCGTCGCTCGGGCTGTCGTACAGCTCGGCGAGCGGCGCCGGCATCGCTGGCATGGGCTGGTCGATGCCCATGCCGAGCATCGAGCGCCTGACGGTGCGCGGGGTGCCGGACTACGACCTCGAGGACGAGTTCACCGCCGACTCGGGCCAGCTGGTCTACGTCGGCGGCACCAACCCGCGCGAGTACCGGTCGCGCTTCGAAGGCGCCTTCGTCCGGTACCGTTGGTACGACCCCGGCGCCGGGGACGGCGGGCACTGGACGGCGGAATTCCCCGACGGGCGCGTGGGCACGTATGGCGCGGACCTCGATGGCGACGCGGTCGGCGCGGCGCGCGTCGGTGGCGACGCTGGCGTGTTCCGCTACCTGCTCGTCGACATGACCGACGTGTGGGGGCATCGGTTGCACCACGAGTGGGCCGAGTACGGGGGCACCACCCTGCTCAGCGCGATGCACTGGGTGTTCGATGGCGACACGCCGACGTACGAGGCGACGTTCACCTACGAGCCGCGTGAAGACGTGGTGCTCGATGGTACCGGCGGCTTCGTCGAGTCCCTCGGGCATCGCCTGACGTCGGTCGAGACATTCGCATCAGGCACGTCGGTGGACCGGTGGGACCTCACGTACGAGGCGTACGACGCATCCGGCGGCTTCAGTCGGCTGCAGTCTGTGCAGCGGTACGGGGTCGGCGGCGAGGCGTACCCGATCGCGGCGTCGCTCGGCTACTCGTCGGCGCTCGGCGAGATCTGCGACGGGGTGAGCTGTGAGCGGCCCTTCGTGCGGTCGCTGGGCAACATCGGCGTCAACATCGCCACGGGCGACCCGCAGCTCGTCGACATCAACGGCGACGCGCTGCCGGACATCGTGGACTCGACCCTCACCGGCGCGCCGCACCGGATCTTCGTCAACACGGTCACGGCCGGCGGCGATCAGTTCTTCGCTGCGCCCTATGACAGCGCGGTCGGCGCGCAGGACGGGTTCGACTTCTCGAACGCGCGTGTGCAGATGCTCGACGTCGACGGCGACGGGTTCACCGACGCGGCCAACCTCGCGACCGGCGAGGTGCTGCGCAACGAGGGCACCGGCGACTGGATCGTCATGGACGAGGTCGACACGGTCGCGCTGCCTGATTTCGAGAATCCTTCGATCTTCGAAACGTTGCGCTTCGTCGACATCGACAACGACCGGCGCATCGACCTGCTGCGCGCGTCCGGGTCCGGGGCGAGCCACAGCACGCAGATCTACCGCAACACCGGCACGGGCTACGTCGAGCTGGGCGACGCCGAACCCCTTGGCCGCGGGTTCGACTCGGACACCCTCGAGGTGAACGACTTCAACGGTGACGGGCTCGTCGACGCGGTGCAGGTCGCCCAGACCGGCGTCCGGTACCGTCTCAACCTCGGCCACGGGCAGTGGTGGCCCGCCGAGGACTGGGCATTCGCCGAGTTCGACGGCGACGGACTCGAGGCGAGCCAGACGGTGGACGCCGAGCTCGAGGACCTCAACGGCGACGGGCTCGCCGACGTCGTGCTCGTGCAGGGCACGACGGTGCAGGTGTGGGTGAACCGCGCCGGCACGATGTACGAGGCGCTCGACCCGATCACCGACGATGACGTGGATGGGGTCGATGGGGCGAGCATCCCGTCGAACACGGCGACGACGACGGTGCTCTTCGCCGACGTGAACGCAAACGGGTCGTCGGATGTGGTGTGGGTGACCGCGGCCGGTGACGTGACCGCGCTCGAGCTCTTCCCCGTGCGGCCGAACCTGCTGTCGACGATCGAGAACGGGCTCGGGGTCACCACGCGCGTCGAGTACGGCACGAGTGTCGAGCAGATGGCGCGCGACGCCGGCACCGACCTCGCGTGGACGAACCCGCTGCCCTTCGCGAACCTCGTCGTGACGGCGACGTCGACCGAAGACGGCCCGAGCGGGCTGGGTTGGCGCACCGAGTACGCGTACCACGACGGGTTCTACGACGGCGTCGAGAAGCAGTTTCGCGGCTACCGCCTGGTGGCGCGCACGGTGATCGGGGACGAGACCCAGCTGGGCTCGACCACCACCGAGGAGTACGCGCTCGGCGTCGAAGACCCGTACGCGGCCGGCCCGATGGTCGCGGCGTCCGTCGTCGACGCGACTGGCGCGCCGCTGCACGATACGACGATCGAGTACGACTTCTGTCCGCTCGACGTCGACGACACCGGGCTCTTGTGGCCCATTCGGTTCCTGTGCCCGGTCGAGACCGAGTCCGTGCTGCAGGACGGCGCGGACGCGTCGGAGTGGATCACCACGCGCGAGACTTCGACGTACGACGCGTACGGCAACGTGACGCTCGCGGCGAACTACGGCACGGTCGCGATCGGGGGCTCGGCGACGTGTGCGCCGTGCGACCGCGAGGCGGGCGAGTACGGCCTTGCGTGCGGCACCGGCTGCCTCGGCGACGAGACGTTCGCGACCGCGACGTACATCGAGCCCGGCGACGCGACCGGTGGGGCATGGATCCTCGGCCGGGCCTCCCGCACGGCTCAGTATGGCGACGAGGCCCTGACGGATCTCGGCGCTGAGGCCGTGTATCACTACGATGGCGATGCCTTCGTCGGTCTCGACGAAGGGCAGCTGACCCGCGGGATCGTGACTCGATCGATGGCTCGCGTCGATGACGATCGATGGGTCGCGACGCAGCGACTTCGGTTCGACGATCACGGCAATATCATCGAGTCCCTCGCCCCCGAGGCTGACGTCGACGGCGTCGGCCAGCGGGTGCGATATGCGTACAGCTCGGATGGTCTCGTACCGGCGTCGACCGAGATCGAGCTCGACGCGACCTCGTCCCTTCGTCGGGACTACGTCTACGAGCCGCTGCGTCGCCAGATGGAAGAGGCGAGCCAGTGGTATCGCCCCGGCACGTCGGACGCGCAGGTCTTCTCGCGGCTCTCGTACGACGCCTTCGGTCGACTCGTCGCGCAGGTGCTGCCCGGGGGCGACACGTTTGCTACGCCATCCGTACAGTACACCTACGCGTTCGACGACGACGGGGGGCGTGTGCTGGTGCAGTCGCGCGACGTGCCGGGCGGTGCGTGGACGCTCCAGTCGGTCGTGTGCTCCGATGGGTACGGTCGCCGGGTCAGTGAGCGTGTCGCGATCGAGGATGGGCGGTGGCTCGTGACGGGCACCACTGTGTACGGGCGCGCCGGACGTGCCGTGCGTACGGTCGCGAACTACGAGAGCACGACCGGCGAGTGCGTGAACGACGCACCCGACGGGCTCGCGCAGGTCGAATACACGTACGATGGGCAGGGCCGCCTCGTCCGGACGCTCGAGCGAAGCGCCGACGGCCAGGAGCGCGAGTCCGCCAGCGTCTTCGCCCCCGGGCAGGTGCGGATCTACGACGGCAACGACCTCGACCCGGACCATCCCCATTTCGACACGCCCGAGCTGCGCACGTTCGACGGTCTCGGTCGGCCGGCGTCCATCGGGCGCGTCGCCGAGCGGGGTGGCACGTACGACCACTTCGACATCACGTGGGACGCGTCGAGCAACCTTGTGCGGCTCACGGATCCCCATGGCAACAGCCGCGTGCAGCGATTCGACCTGCTGGGTCGCATTGTCGAGGCGGCCGACCCGGACCGCGGCGTGAACACGTGGGTCTACGACGACAACGGCGACGTCGTCGCGGCGACGGACCCCACGGGCACCGTCCGGTCGGCGTACGACGGGGCCGGTCGCCTCGTCGAGACGTGGGTGGACGGGGATCGCGAATCCACACTGCAGACGGTGCTCTGGGACAGCGCTTCGGACTGCCCCGACGGCCGGTGCACGTTCGGCATCAATCGCCCCGTCGGCGTGCGTGCGCCGACGTCGGTCGGCGAGGTCACCCAGTGGCGCGGCTACGACGTCCTCGGCAACACGATCTGGACCCGGCTCGAGATGCCTTCGGCGCTGGGCGATGTGCGCCCCCTCGAACGACGCTGGACGTACGACCAGCTCGGGACCGCGGTCGACGTTCGTTTCGTCGGGGACGTGGAGGCGACGTTTGCGCACGACGGAGCACGCCGCCCGATCGCGCTTTCGGGGATCATCGACGCCATCCGCTACGACGAGCTCGGGCACATCGACCGCATCGACGCTGCGAACGGCACGTCGAGCGCGTACGAGCGCGACGCGTTCGGCCGCATCGCGCGACAGACCGTGACGGGCTCCGGCGGCGCCACGCTCTTCGACCTGAGCTGGCAGTGGGACGCCGGGGGCAACGTCCTCGCTGTCGTCGACGGCATTGGCGACGGCCGGGAGCCGGGTTGGGGCGCGACATACACCTGGGACGGATTCAACAGGCTCGTCGCTGCAGAACTCGATGCGGGGACCCCGTGGGCCGAGTCGATCACCTGGTCGTACGACGCGATCGACAACCTGACCGCGCGGACGTCGTCGTTGGGCGCCGAAAGCCCGATCCACGAGGACGCGCGCACGATCGACGCTGCCCACCCGCATCGGGTCACCCGCTTCGGGGGGCAGGACGTGTCGTACGACGCAGCGGGCCGCGTCACCGCCCGCGGTGACATCCGGACGACATGGGACGGATTCGGGTCACTCGGCGCGGTCGACGACGGTGAGACGATTCACACCTACAGTTACATGCTCGGTCGCCGGATCGTCGAAGACGCGTCTGATGGCAGCCTGACGCTGCGCCTTGGAGACGAGCTCGAGATTCGCGACGGCGTGGCGTCCGTGCTCATCGAGGTCGGCTCGGCGACGGTGGCGCGCTTCGAGTACGCCTTTGCGCCGTCTCTCTATGCCGACCTCGCGCCGGCGCGTGCGTCCGGGGATGGCGCCGAGGCGATCGGCGACGACGCGATCGGCGCCGGGGATGCCTGGCTCGCGTGGGCGGACGCGCGGTCGCTGATCGATATCGACGTCGTCGAGTCGAGCGCGGCGGACGTGGATCGAAGCCTGTCGGCGGCCGCTGCCGCGGGCCTCATCGACCAGGGCGACCGCGTCACCTGGCACCACCGGGACGGGCTCGGCTCTCTCGCGCTCGTGACGGACATCGACGGCGATGTGGTCGAGAAGACCCTGTACTACCCGTTCGGCCACGAGCGGTTCACGTCGACGCAGTCGGGGGACCCGCTCGGGTTCACCGAGATGGTCGACGGAGCCGGCCGGACGATCGCCTTCCCACTCCGCGACTACGACCCGCTGATGGGCCGGTGGTTGAAGCCCGACGTCTTGTTCGAGACTCTCTCGGCGGACGAGCTGACGCGACCGTGGGAGGCGTTTGGCGCCTACAGCTACGTCGCGAACCGGCCGGTCGCGGCGACTGACCCCAATGGCGCGAACCTGAACGACGGCCTCGCCATCGGCGTGAACGACAACAACAACGCCCAGCAGGGTGGCGACGTCGGTGACATGGCGATGAACTCGGTGTTCGGCCTGAACGACGACGATGTCTCGATCTCGGACTCGAACCGCAGCGTATCGTTGTCCCGCCAGAGCAGCGACTCGATGCTCGGCAACCTGAATGTCGACGACATTGGCCCTCGGGCCAACTTCGCCGACGCCGACGCGGCCCGCAATGCGGTCGCAAGAGCGCGTGGGGCGCAGCAGCAGGCGCAGCTGCAGCCGGACGCGTACGACCTGCAGGCGGACTCAGACGAACGGAACCGGCAGATCAATGAGGCGATCTCGCTCGCGCAGGAAGGCACGGACCGCCACGATGTGCCGATCGCCGCCGCCACGGTGCCTCGCGCGGACATCGCCGCGCCCGGTGCGAATCAGATCCAGGGCCTGCAGGACTCGGCCCTCGCCCGCAGCAACGGCGCCAGCGGCGACAACGGGAACGCGGCTGCGTCCATGCAGCCCGAAGGGCCGGCGGACACGCAGGGCCCGCCGCTGGCTGCCCCGGCGCCGCCGGCCCAGGCCGCAGCGAACAACGCCGCTGCGGCCGCGGCGCCGCCCGCCGCGCAGAACGCGAACAACGGCAACCGGCAGAACGCCCGCAACGGCGGCGGCGGTCGCAACGGGGTCATGCGATTCCTCCGCTTCCGTCGCGGGAACTGAGGAAGCGTCTCGTGTCGTGCCCGGTGGACCGCATGACGCGGGGTCCGGGGGCTCGCGGTGTGAACTACGACCCCGTGTCGGCTCCGGCCGGCGCGGGGTCGAGCGCTTCAGGGTCCTCGTCGAGGAGCCAGCGGTAGAGCACGAAGGGCGTCGCGAGGTGGGCGAACCAGTTGCGGGGGATGGCGAACTCCGGGATGCCGACCTCGAACGAGGGGACCGACCGCGGCGCGACGTACGTGCCGAACACGAGGTCCCAGATCACCAGGTTGCTGCCGTAGTTCGACTTCTGCTCGGCGAGGCGCGTCGAGTGGTGGATGCGGTGCACCTCGGGGGTCGAGAGCACGAGGTTCAGCGGGCCGAGGGGCAGGTCGACGTTGCTGTGCTGCAGCATGCCGACCGCGCTCGTGAACACGGCCACGCCGAGCAGGACCTCCGCAGGGGCGCCGAGCACGATCAGCGGGCCAACGTGCACGAACCCGGTGAGGGCGGCGTTGAACGGGTGGTTTCGCAGCGCGGCGATCATCGACATCGTCTCGGAGCTGTGGTGCAGCGCGTGCACCCGCCACCCGAAGCGCGACTCGTGCATCCCCCGGTGGAACGTGTAGATGCCGAGCTCGCCGACGACGAGGGCGAGGGCGAGCTGCGCGGCGATCGGCCACGCGGTCGGCCACAGGCTCGCCCCGAAGGTCGCCGACGCCCACACGCCGAGCTCGAGCAGCCAGCCGATGGCGACGGCCTTGAAGAGCGCGCCGACGCCGGCGGTCGAGAACGCCGCGTGCAGCAGGTCGACGCCGAGCATGCGCGGCCACGCGCGCCAGACGTCGCGGCAGGCGTGCACGCGCTGGGCGACGAGCATCGTCGCGGCGGCAACGGCCGACGCGGCCACGACGACGACGCCTTCGCGCACGCCGGATCCGAACGCGAACAACGCCCCGCCGACGATCGCCGAGAGCCACGTGACGACGGCGAGGATGGACAGAGCGACGGTCGTGGTGCGTGGCATGATCGACTCCGGGCGGCCCCGCTGCGGCGGGCGCAGCGGGTCGAGCGAGGCCGGCGGCCCGCAGGGGGGCGGGCGCGTCGGTCAGAGAAGGTCCCGCGAGGCGGGTACGGTCGGCGGACGGGCTGAAAACCGACTCGCCGGTTTTTGAAGAGTAGGCAGGTCGCCGATCGCGATCAACCCGCGGCGGTGCGAGGGTGCGGGATGGGGGCCCCGGTGCCGCGGGATCAGGCGCTGGCGTCGCGATCGGGTGTGTTGCCCGCGTTGCCCGAAGTGCTCGCCGGGGCGCTGCTGCCGAAGCTCGAGAAGGCGAGCGGGGCGCAGAGCAGGATTGCCGCGATGAGGGCGAACGTGCTGAGGCGGCCCTGCGAGCGAAGGCGGTCCACGGCGATCTGCCGCGCATTGGAGATCTGCAGCTGGGCCCGGCGCAGCTCGAAGGTGTGCGCGCCAGCGCCGACGATGTGCCGCAGGCGCTGCTCATCGTCGGCCGCAGCGCGGGCTGCGGCGACCACCTCGGCGACGGCGTCTGCCTCGGCGCGAGCGGTCGCGAGAGCGTCCTGCGCCTCGATGGACTGCACGTCCGTCGCATCGAGCGCCTCGTGGACGAAGCCGAGCGCGGCGTCGACCCGATCCGCCGCCTCGGTGCGCAGCGGCTCGGGCGCGTCGGCGAGATCGGACAGCGCGCTCACCGCCCCGTCGAGGCGGCCGATCGCCTGCGCTGCGGCGGCGTCCTGCGCGGCGTGCTGGCTGCCGCTCGCGCCGACCATGTCCCACGTCGCCATCTGCACGATCACCACGCCGCCGACGATGGCGGCGACGGCGCCAGAGAGCATCAGGGTGCGAAACGGGTTGGCCATGGTCGGGGTCCGGGTCGAGGGGACCACAGGATGCACCCTGGCCGGCGGCTCGGCCAGGTCTGTGCCGACCTCGATGCGCGCGCCGCCGTTTGCCCGACGCTCGTCGACGCGGTCGTCATCGGTGCGCGCTGCTCTCGCCGGACGGTTTGGTCAGCCGCGGGCGAAGAGGCACTTCAGGTACGCGGCCTCGTCGAAGCCGATCGGATGGTCCGCGGCGTGGCCCGTCCGCTCGAGCTCGCGCAGCGGGCGCCCGGCTCGATCGGCGGTATCGAGGGCATTGGCGAAGAAGGCGTCCGGCGTGACCCGGCTCGAACAGCTCGCCAGGACAGCGAGCCCGCCGTCGGCCAGGACCTGCAGCCCGAGCCGCGTGAGGCGCGCGTACGCGCGCAGGGCGCCGTCGACCTCGGACGCCCGCTTGGCGAACGACGGCGGGTCGATGATCACGACGTCGAACCGCCGCCCGGCGTCGCGCAGGGCCGTCATCGCCTCGAACGCGTCGCGGGCGATGCCCTCGTGGCGGGCGGACGCGACGGTCGGGTGGTGCGCGTTGTGCGCGAGGTTGCGCTCGGTCGCGGCGATCGCCGGCTTGCTGATGTCGACGCTGACGACCTCGGTCGCCCCACCGCGCGCGGCGTAGACGCTGAAGCCGCCGGTGTACGAGAACACGTTGAGCACGCGCGCGCCGCCGCTGACCTGCTCGACCCGCGCCCGGTTGTCGCGCTGATCGAGAAAGAACCCGGTCTTCTGGCCGACGATGGGCTCGGCTTCGAAGACGATGCCGTTCTCGGCGAAGAGCACCGGACCGTCGAGCGGCGGCCCGGCGAGGATCGAACCGTCGGTCAGGCCCAACGGTGCAAAGTCGTCGGTGACCGCGCGGGCGAGACGCACCACGAGGCGCTCGTGCGGCGACGCCTCGGCCAGCGCCGCGAGGGCGACCCCGAGCCATGGCCGCCAGATCGCCGAGTAGAGCTTCACGACGACGGTGTCGGCGTAGCGATCGACGACGAAGCCGGGCAGGCCGTCGTTCGGGCCGTGCGACAGCCGGACGCCGGTCGTCGCGTCGGACAGGATCGAGGCGCGACGGGCGCAGGCGTCGCGGACCCGCTGGGCGACGAGGTCGGCGTCGATCGCCAGCGGGGCGCGGCCGAACACGCGGACGCGGATCGGCGAGCCCGGGTCGTACAGCCCGATGCCGACGACCTTGTTGCGCCGGTCGTAGAGGATCGCGCGGTCGCCGGGCGCGCCATCGCGGCGCACGCTGTCGATGTGGCCGTCGAAGAGCCACGGGTGCCCGCGACGCACCTGTGCCTCGCCGGCGCGCGAGAGGCGCACGGGGACGTTCTGCACGGCGCCGGGATCCGGCAGGTTCAGCTCGGGCGAGGCGGTCATGCCGCCCGTGTCGCCCGCAGCCTCGCCGACGTCAAGCGGCGATGCGCTCGCCGGTCTGCACGGCCCACAGGCGGGCGTAGAGTCCGTCGTGGTCGAGCAACGCGTCGTGGGTGCCGGACTCGACGACCGCGCCCTGGTCGAGCACGTGGATCGTGTGGGCATCGCGGACGGTCGACAGCCGGTGCGCGATGACGATCGTCGTGCGTCCCTCGGCGATGCGCGCCATCGACCGCTGGATCGCCGCCTCGGTCTCGTTGTCGACGGCGCTCGTGGCCTCGTCGAGGATGAGCACCGGCGGATCCTTGAGCACGGCGCGGGCGATGCTCAGGCGCTGGCGCTGGCCGCCGGACAGCTTCTGCCCGCGTTCGCCGACCACCGTGTCGTACCCATCGGGCAGCGACTGGATGAACTCGTGGGCTTCGGCGGCCTCGGCGGCGGCGACGATCGCGTCGCGGGACGCATCCGGCCGGCCGTAGGCGATGTTCTCGGCGATCGAGCCGTCGAAGAGGTAGACGTCCTGCGACACGAGCCCGATCGCCTCGCGCAGCTCGCCCAGCCCCAGCTCTCGCACGTCGAGCCCATCGAAGCGGACGGCGCCGGACTCGACGTCGTGAAAGCGCAGCAGCAGCTTCACAATCGTGCTCTTGCCCGACCCGGTCGCGCCGACGATCGCGGTGGTCTCGCCGGCGGGGAAGGTCAGGTCGACGCCGTCGAGCACGGGGCGGCCGGGCACGTAGGCGAAGCGCACGCCGTCGAGGTGCAGGGTGCCCTTCGGCGTCGCCTCGAACGACGACGGCCCGTCGACGATCGTCGGCTCGACGTCGATGAGGTCGAGCACGCGCGTCGTCGACGCCATCGCCCGCTGGTACAGATCGAGGGTCTCGCCGAGGCGCGTCAGCGGCCACAGCAGGCGCTGGGTCAGGAAGACGAGCACGCTGTACACGCCGACCGCGAGGGCGCCAGTCTGGGTCATCCAGCCGCCGAGGATCAGCGTCGCGGTGAAGCCGACGACGATCGCCATCCGGATCAGCGGGATGAACGCGCTGCTCAGCTTGATCGCCTCGCGGTTCGCCGCCTTGTAGTCCTCGCTCAGCCGCCGGATGCGCTCGACCTCGTCGTCCTCGCGCACGAACGAGCGGATCGTCGCGATGCCCGACAGGTTGTTCGCGAGCTGGCCGTTCAGCGCCGCGACGCGCTCGCGGACGGTCTTGTACCGGGGGGCGATGCGGCGCTGAAAGCGGAACGAGCCCCACAGGATGATCGGCACTGGCAGCACCGCGAGGACGGCGACCAGCGGCGCTGCGACGAAGAAGGTCGCACCGACGACGACGACCGTCGTGCCGACCTGCAGCAGGCTGTTCGCCCCGCCGTCGAGAAAGCGCTCCAGCTGGTTGATGTCGTCGTTCAGGACGGCCATCAGCCCGCCGGTCGAGCGGTCCTGGAACCATGCGGCGTCGAGGGTCTGGGTGTGGGCGTACGCGTCGATGCGCAGGTCGTGCTGCAGCGTCTGGGCGAGGTTGCGCCACAGCAGCTGAAACGCGTACTCGAACGCCGACTCGAGGCCCCACACGATCACGGTGAGGATGCCGAGGACGACGAGCTGATCGAAGACGTCGACGACGCCGAACGACGCGATGAACGACTCGTCCTTCTGCACGACGACGTCGACCGCGGCGCCGATGAGCACCGGCGGCGCGAGGTCGAAGATCTTGTTGAGGATCGAGCACGTGACCGCAGCGATGATGCGCTTGCGGTACCCGTGGGCGTAGCGGATCAGCCGACCGAGAGCGGTGGCGGGCGACGTCGAGGCGTCGGACATGGGTCAGACCGGGACCGGGGCGCGCGCACAGTCGGACCCCCACCCCCGATGGTCAACCCCGCGCGCCGCCCCGCGCACCGCGCCCGCCCCCCGCCGCCGTGTGCCACGGCGCACGCCGTCATGAACAGGCGCCGGGCATGACCGGCGCATGGTGGCCCCAGCACCCGATCCGCGAGCGTCACCCGGCGTCCCGAATCACCCCCAACAACGCCTCGCCGAACGCGGACCACGACCCCGGGCCGAGCCCGTGCACGGCGAGGAAGCTCGCCTCGTCGGTGGGCTTTGCTTCGCAGAGCGCCGCCAGCGTCCGGTTCGTGAACAACCGGTACGCCGGCACGCCCTGTTCGCGGGCCTGCTCGGCGCGCCACGCCCGCAGCGCCGCGGCGAGCCCACGGTCTGCCTCGGCGATGTCGACGGGGGCCGCCTTCGACCCGCTGCCGCCGGACCCGCTCGACGACCCACCGCGCAGGTCGCGAGGCAGGGGGAACCCGGGCGCTTCGTCGCCGCGCATCACGGCGCCGCCCTTCTCGGTCAGCACGAGCAGCGGGTACTCGCCACCCTCGATCGCGCAGAGCCCCTGCTCGCGCAGCAGCTGCAGCAGGCGCTGGCAGCCGGCGTTGCCGAGTCCGGACAGCAGACCGTACGTCGACAGGCTCGACAGCCACGAGTCGAGGATGCGCTTCGACCGCGAGCCGGCGAGCATCGCCGCCACGGAGTTCAGGCCGAACCGCCCCTTCGCCCGCGCGACGCCGGCGAGCGCCTTGCGGATCACGGTGATCTCGTCGTCCGTCGCCTCGCGATCCGGCAGGTCGAAGCGGCTCGGTGCGGTCGACCCGTGGCACCGGTCGCAGCCGGGGCAGTCGACGTCGAGCGCCTCGCCGAAGTAGTCGAGCAGAAAGCGGTGGCGGCAGTCGCCGTGGTGCACGAAGCGACGCATCCACGTGAGCTTGCCGTCCTCGATGCGGCGACGCTCGGCCATGCCCTTGAAGTCGATGTCCATGTCGATGACGTCGTCCGGCGCGCCCGGGCGCGGCTTCGCCTGGCCGTCGGGGTCGAGGTCGATGGCGCCGGCGCGGTGCAGCACGCGAAAGGCGGCCTCGATGTACGCCGGGCTCTCGCCGATGCGCTCCGCCACGTCGACCGGCGGGTGGTGCCACTCGGACTTCATGCCCCGCAGCGCCGCCCAGGTCGCGGTCATCCGCGCGAGCGGCGGGTAGCTCATCTCGATCAGAAACTCGTGCACCCGGCTGTCGGTCGCGTTGTAGAGCAGCATGCAGGTCGACGGCTCGCCGTCGCGTCCGGCGCGACCGACCTCCTGATAGTAGCCTTCGACGGTGCTCGGCATGGCGGTGTGCAGGACCGCGCGCACGTCGCTGCGGTCGACGCCCATGCCGAAGGCGTTCGTCGCCACGACGATGCGCGCGTCGCCGGACACGAAGCGCCGCTGGGCCTCGTCGCGGGCGTCGCTCGGCAGCCCGGCGTGGTACTTCACCACCTGCCCGCGAAAGCGCTTCGAAAGGGCGGCGGCCGTGCGGTCGACGCGCTTTCGGGTCGAGGCGTAGAGGATCGCCGCGCCGCTGCGCACGTCGTCGCGCTCGAGCACCTCGATCATCGCGGCCTCGCGATCGCGCTCGCCGTCGCAGAACCGGACCTCGAGGTGCAGGTTCTCGCGCAGGAACCCGCGGACGTGCACCGACGGGTCCTGCAGCCCCAGCGACGCGACGATGTCTTCGCGGACCTCGCCGGTCGCGGTCGCGGTACAGGCAAGGACGCGCGGCGGGTCGAGCCAGCGCAGGGCGTCGCCGAGCCGCTGGTAGTCCGGGCGAAAGTCGTGCCCCCATCGAGAGATGCAGTGCGCCTCGTCGATCGCGACCATCGACACCGTCGCGTGGGTCATCGCCTCGCGAAACGCGCCGTGGCCGAACCGCTCGGGGGCGACGTAGAGCAGCTTCGTCTGCCCGTCGACGACCCGCCGCAGGGTGTCGCGCTGCTCGCCCGCGGACTGCGAGCTGTTCACGAAGGCGGCGTCGATGCCCCGCGCCCGCAGTGCGTCGACCTGGTCCTTCATCAGCGCGATGAGCGGCGACACGACGAGGGTGACGCCGTCGCTCATCATCGCGGGCAGCTGGTAGCACAGGCTCTTGCCGGCGCCGGTCGGCATGATCGCGAGGGTCGGGCGTCCGGCGAGCACGTCGTCGATGACAGCGGCCTGGCCGGGGCGCAGTGCGTCGAATCCGAACCAGCGCTTCAGGGCGTCGAGAGGGGTCGTGTCGGGCATCAGGCGAGGCGGTGCGGGCAGGGCGGGCGAGGGCGCACGAGGGGCGTGCGCATCCGACCGGGTCGACGCAATCGGCGCGACGTTGCGTGGCGATCAGCGGTCGCCGGCGCAGTGGTGCGCGGTCGGGTCCGCCTCGATGTACACGCCGAGGTGGTTCGCGACCACCGCTTCGCCGCCGGCGGGGGCGCCGCTGACGAGCCCGTCGCGGGCGGTCGCCATCGCGACGCCGTCGCCCTGCTGCAGCTCGAGCGCCGTGTCGACGCCGAGGTCGACGAAGGCGCGGGCGAAGTCGTCGAACCCGACGCCGGACCCGCGGGCGGTCATCCAGACGAGGGTGCCGTCGTCGGCCAGTCCTACGCCCGACCGGGCGCGGATGTCGCGGTCGGCGATCGTCGCGACGGCGCCGCCCTGCACGAGCAGCGGGCCGCCACAGACCGCGTCCTCGACGCCGGGGAACGCGGGCCACGGCGCCCGGTCGAAGGTCTCGGGCGGGCTGATCGCTGCGACGCCGGGGCCGAAGCCGATCGTGCCCCGCGAGCCCCCGTCGACGCCGTCGGCCCAGACCTCGCCGCCGCCGATTGCCACGCAGGCGTCGGGTACGAACCCGTCGCGGAACGGCCCGCCGCTCATCGCCGCCAGCAGCCCCTCGGCGGCGCGCCAGTCCGAGGTGCGTTGGCCGCGGTCGTCGGGGGTCGTCGCGCGGATGCGGACGCCGACCGCGCAGAGGTCCACGCGCAGCGTCGTCCACCGCACCCCGTCGACGACCGCGCGCCGCAGCTCGACGCCGTCGTGCAGCGGCTCCCACACGTCGGGCGCGTCGCCGCAGGGCACGTCGGCGAGCGGGGTGAGGGCGCCGCCTTCGCCGGGGTCGTCGGCGCACCGGGCGAGGGGGCGGCCGCCGTCGTCGCAGGCCGCGCCGGCGACGAACGTCCCCGGGCACACCGGCCCGGCGTCGGTCGCGCACGACTGCGCGGTGTCGCGCGAGAGGATGCCCCCGCCGCCGTCGCCGGGCTCGCTGCTGCCGCCGCAGGTGTACGTCACCTGCGCCGTGCCGCCCTCGACCGCCTCGCAGCGGCGGGTGAACGAGCCGCCGGGGCAGACGCGGGTGCCAGCGCCGGGGCCGGACCGCACGGTGCATCCGAAGATCGTACTGACCCGCACGAGGTCGCCGGTGGCGGCGTCGCAGCGCCAGGTGACGTCGTTCGCGGCGCCGGTGCATCGCTCGACGAAGGTCTCGCCGTCGCAGAGCGCGCCGCCGCCGGGGGCTTCGCAGAGCCGCGCCGGATCGTCGCCCTGCCACGGGCCCCAGTCGCAGGTCGCCGGGTCGCACTCGCGCGTCTGCTCGAAGGGCGCGCACACGCCGTCGACCGTGGTGGTGTCGACGTCGCCGGCGGTGCAGGTCGGGGTGCCGGGCGCGCATTCACCGGACGTGTCCCACTCGCCGACGCCGCCCGCATCGTCGCAGGTGCGGGTCTCGGTGCGCTCGCCGGCGTCGCAGCCCTCGCCGCAGGGCACGGTGCGGGTATCGACGATCTCGCCGGGCTCGCAGGCGCAGGCCGTGCAGCCGGTGGACTCGAACCAGTCGCCCCACTGCCCGCCGGTGCACACGCGGACCTCGAGCCCGTCGTCGCCGCACGGGCAGTCGAGGGGGCGCTGCTCGACGGCGCCGTCGGGGGCGCACGCGTTCGGGTCGACGACGTCGACGGCGGTGTCGACGGCGGGCGGCGCGTCGACGATCGGATCGGT
>Ga0209692_10000793_pt1 | contig 56137 bp, 54 predicted proteins | sample tdDd472_FD_187129 | JGI IMG/M metagenome (GOLD analysis project Ga0209692, IMG submission 187129) | Marine sediment microbial communities from the Atlantic coast under amendment with organic carbon and nitrate - tdDd47.2 (SPAdes)... | ecosystem: Environmental > Aquatic > Marine > Coastal >... | reverse complement strand
AAAAAAAATAATCAGTATATAGGTATACTAAAGTATACCTTTAACGAAAGTCCTGAAATTCAAAAAAAATCAGAGAAACTTACTTTAAACCATAGTAACTTAATTAAAATTGCTAAAGATTATCATGGTTATGTTTGCGAAGGGGAAGAATGTATTGTTTATGAAAAAAGGAAAAGTAAAGTAAAATTTGGTATAGAAGCTTTGGTTGGTCTTGATTTTCATAAATTATCAGTGATTTCTAGTGATAAAAGCATAAAATCTAATATGGATTATTCGTTTGGTGTTATTGGCTCAATGAATTTACCTTGGTTGAACGATAATATTAGTGTAAACTTACTTGTAAAATATGGGAAGTATGGGTATTATGATGTAACTGAGAATTTTTCTAGTCCTACAAATGGAGTAGTCAAAACATGGCATGCAGAAGGAAATAGCTTAATGAATAATTTGTACTTTTCTTATACTTTTCCTCAGGGTATGTTCAGACCTGTTTTTTTGGCAGGTTTTTCATATAGTTTCGTTAGAAATCCAGAAGATATTGAAGAAATGACACATACTATTTCTGATGAAAATGTAAGTTTTGGTTCTATAACTTATACAGGTTTGGAGACAAACTATTTTGGTGTTGTTGTCGGTGCAGGACTCGATATTCCTGTATATAAAGATTATAAAGTTTCAGCTATTGTTCAATACAATTTTATGAAAGATACTGGGGTAGTACCTATTTATAATTACAATCCATTTAGTATAATTTTAGGTTTTAAATTGTAAATTAGAGAATTATGAAAATAAATAAAATATATAAGATAGTTTTTGTGCTGGCAATTGTAGCACTTGTTTCTTCATGTCAGGAGGATTGGGATTTTTCTTATCCATATATTAAAACTGTTAGTGTAAATAATAGTAACGACACAAGTGCTGTTTTTACTGGTGAAATTATAAAGCTTGGCAATGATGAGATTCAAGAGTATGGTTATGTAATAGACTATTATGGCTTACATTATATCAAATGTGAAAATAGTAAAAATGAAGAAGGTTCGTTTGAAATAATCTTAAGTTCGATTTTACGTAAGGGTAATTATATTAAAATTGCCGCTTATGCAAAAACGAATAGTAATATGGTTGTTGGAGATCTTATTTCATATAGATGTGTTGAAAATGTATTGCCAGAAATTATATCCATAACACCTATTTCGGGAGATGTAAATACGGTAAGAACAATGGTTGTGAAAAATTATCAAGAAATATATAGTCATTATACCTATTTCTTAATTGGAGGCTCAAGATATAGAGCAGATATAACAAAAATTGGCCCTAATACTTTTGAGATAAAGCTAATTTCAAGTCTACCTGCAGGGTCTTATAAAGTAAGTTTATATAATTATGGTTTAGCAGAATACTCTGAAGAATTAGTTGTAACGGATTAATATTCTATACAATTCATAAAAAGAAAGCTCAGTAATAAATATTTACTGAGCTTTCTTTTTCATTTTTTATTTCAAGAATTATAGATTAAACGAGAACATTAATTGTAATCCATTCATGTTTAATGTTTCATTATCAGTAAAATCATATAATTTTTTATATCTTAATTCCATAAAAATGGAAGTTCGACTTTTAGTAGCAATTTCAATTCCTCCACCAATTGCATAACCTACATGAGAACTTGGATTCGCTATAAAATCATCCACATTAACTGTCTCAGTATCAGAAGTTGGTATAGCCTTGGAGGGATCAGAAACAGGGGCTTCTATTTCTGGAATTTCATCAAGATTTACAATGTTAAGAGTATTTTCATTATTGTAATGGTAATTATATACTAATCCTAAATTTATAAATGGGGTTATTTTCTTTGATACAAAGGAATATCTTGCAAGAAGAGGAATGCTTACCGATGAAGTTTTAACTGACATATTTATATCAGAATTAGTAACAAGGTCATAATAGGAATAAGTATAACTATTTTTTATGAAAATTATTTCCGTATGAAAAGAATAATTTTCATGATTTTTGATTGGATTATCAAAGAAAAGTCCGTAATGAAATGCTCCTTCATATTTATAGTTGTATCTTGGTAGATGACCAGATTCTAAAGATTTAGGTATGGAGAGCTTATTCATCTCATATCCTGCTACAAAACCAAATTTGAAAAAGGGGAAGGGATTGTCATTACAATTATTATAATATTTTACAAATCTCGATAAAGATTTTTCATTAAAACTTATTCGTTTTATTGCGCTTGAAACATATTCACAATCCTTTGTTTGTTCAGATAAGAGATCTTTGTAATTTAATTCCTTGTTCTCTAAACTTGTTTTTGGTATTTCAATTAAGGTAACACTGTCTTTTTCAACAAAGAATGTGGTTGTGTTATTTGCATTAAGGTAATATAAACTAGTTTTGTCATGAATAAGTCTTCTTAAGAAAACAGTTTTAAATGAATCGGATATTTTAATTTCTTTAGCGATATAAATATCTCCGTTTTTTAAGCCGTATTCAACAACTTCGTCAGGTGTATATTTTACGATTTTATTACCAGTCTGAACTTGACAGTATTCTGAATTAAGTTGCTCTCCACCGTCAATAATATTGGCTCCACTCTTCATTACACTGTCGTTAGCATAATAACTATGTTGTCCGTATGAAAAATAACATGATGTTAATAACAGCACTAAAAGGCTTGTTTTTTTAATTAATTGGATCATAACAAGTTTTTTTAATTTTTAAATAATTTTTCTCTAAAATAAATCGCTAGCAAATGTAAAATAAATTTGGCCGGTAAATTTAAATCGCTTGAATTAGTTTTAAACAAGTTCTTAGCTTTTTATATCAAATATTAATAAAAGTCTTATAACAATATTATAAATACACATAATCAATCCTTTTCTGTTATTCAGAACTTGAAACTTCATCCTATTTGAATATCTTTGCAATTAAATATTTAGTACACGGAGGAGGAGATGAATAAACCTTTAATATTAGTAACAAACGACGACGGAGTTGATGCAAAAGGAATTTCTGCATTAATTGAGATGGTGAAGCCTTTGGGAGAGGTTGTTGTTATGGCTCCATTTCATGGCAATTCAGGAATGTCACACGCAATAACTGTAAAAGTACCTATTCGATATAAAAAACTGCGCGAAGAAGAAAATTTAAAAGTTTATGGATGTAGTGGAACTCCTGTTGATTGTGTTAAACTTGCAATGAGCGAGGTTTTACATCGCAAACCAGATATTTTGGTTTCTGGAATAAACCATGGGTCAAATGCATCAATAAGTATTATTTATTCAGGAACTATGGGAGCTGTAATTGAAGGATGCGTAAACGGAATTCAATCTGTTGGTTTTTCTTTACTCGATTACGCAAGTGATGCAGATTTTTCATCAACAATTGAGCATGGACGAAAAATAGTATCTAATGTTATTGAAAATAGCTTGCCAAATGCTACTTGTATCAACGTAAACTTTCCTGCAATAAAAAAGGATGAAATAAAAGGAGTGAAAATTTGTCGTCAGGCAAAAGGAATGTGGAAAGAAGAGTTCGAAAAACGCATGGATCCTCGTAGCGGAGAATATTTTTGGTTAACAGGGTATTTTGAGAATTGTGAAAACGGATCAACTGATACCGACGAATGGGCATTAGCTAATAATTATATTTCAATTGTTCCGGTTGAAATTGATTTTACAGCTTACGATAAAATTGATCACCTGAAAAAATGGAATTACGATGTCAAAGATTGATAATTTAAAACTTGGAATCATATTAGGTATATTAGCTCCAGCTCTAACTATGTTGGTAATATATTTGGTGCAATTTACAGATCAAAGTTTTAAGGAATTAATTGATTTGTTAATCTCAAAAAGGGTTTTTACCAAAATTGTTAGTTTGTGTGTAATTCCAAATCTTGCTTTATTCTTTTTATTTTTAAATAAAAATTATTTTAAATCAGCACGGGGTGTTTTATTAGCAACAATCCTTTTTGCATTATTCGTATTTATCACAAAATTTACACTTTAAATAAGTTTTAAAAGCTAATAGCCAAAAGCTAAAAGCAGAGAAATATGAAATACTACATTATAGCAGGCGAAGCTTCCGGCGATTTACATGGTTCAAACCTTATGAAAGGGTTAAAAATGGTTGACTCTGAAGCTGATTTTCGTTTTTGGGGAGGCGATTTAATGAAAGCTCAAGGAGGTGAGATTGCCAAGCATTATAAAGAAACTGCTATAATGGGATTCGTTGAGGTTTTAATGAATCTTGGAAAAATAAAACGGTTTTTTAAAGAGTGTAAAGCTGATATACAAGATTATAAACCTGATGTTTTAGTGCTTGTTGATTATCCGGGCTTTAATCTTCGAATGGCAGAATTCGCAAAATCAATTGGATTAAAAACATATTATTACATTTCGCCTAAAATTTGGGCATGGAAAGAATCACGAATAAAAAAGATTAAAGCATTTGTCGATAAAATGTTTGTGATTTTTCCCTTTGAAATCGATTTCTTCAAAAAACACAATTATCCTGTCGATTATGCTGGAAATCCATTGTTAGATGCTGTTCAGGAAAAGATTGATGAAAAGCACAGTTTCGAAGATTTTATAGTCAAAAACAAACTTGAGAACAAGCCTGTAATAGGTATTCTTGCAGGAAGTCGTAAACAGGAAATAGATCGTAATTTAGGAATTATGCTCGAAATTATTCCTGATTATCCTGATTATCAATTTGTGATTGCAGCAGCTCCATCTATCGAACCCGAATACTATTCAAAGTATTTAGTTCGGAATGATGTTAAAGTTGTATATAATCAAACCTACGATACACTAAAACACTCTCGAGCTGCATTAGTTACTTCAGGAACTGCAACACTAGAAACAGCAATGTTTAATGTTCCTCAAGTGGTTTGTTACCGCGCAGGTAATTTGTCATATTTTATTGCAAAACAATTTGTTAAGCTCGATTATATTTCATTGGTAAACCTTATTATGGATTCTGAAGTAGTTCGTGAGCTTATTCAGTTTGATATGAATGCCAAATTAGTGAAATCCGAATTAGACAAGATTTTAAAAGATACAGATTACCGCAAGCAAATGCTCGAAAATTACACTAAACTCCGTGAAGTGTTAGGTGGAACAGGAGCATCAGAAAGAGTAGCTAAACTCATGTACGAGAATTTGAGATAATTTTCAATCTAACGTAATTAATTGTTCTTTAGCCTTCTCATTTAAGTATTCAATATTGTAAGGATCTCCTTTATAATAAATATTTCCTGATCGAAGTATTTTTATAATCAGTTCTTTTAAAACATGAATGTAGCAATTAGCAATACTGTTTTGTTCAATAAATATATAATTGGCAATAAAATTCTCAGTATCAATTTCATATGATCCTCTTTGATAGACTGTAAATTTATTCGTAGTGCCTTCAATATTTAAATTTCCGCCAGAAGTTTCTGAGCATGCGAAATAGAAATTATCACATGTAATATTTAAATTTATATCTGAATATTCAGCTTTAGAAACTATTATTAATTCATGAGTTAATATGGTGTTTTGTGATACTATTTTAGAAGGTGAATTCAATGTTATAGACCTTAGGGTATCAACCGAAATATTAAGTGTTGGTCTATTGTAATTATCTGCCCAACGTGCTGTGTTATTATTGCTTATAGTTAAGATCCTTTTTTCATCAACAGTAAACTTTATTTCTGGAATAAGATCGCTTTCAGCAATAATTTCAATTTTACTTACCGTATCCTGAATCAGATTTATATCAAAAATATCTTCTATGTACATCTGATCAAAATCTGAAACCTCAATGCTTTTTGAAATGATATCAGAAGATTCATCACATGAAATAATGAAAAGTAAGAAAAGTATGTAAATGAATTTTCTCATTTTTAATAATTTTTAATTGAATTGGTATCCAATTCCCCATTCAATAAAGCTGGCTTTTGCATAATGCGATTTCAATGTTATATTTGCAATATATTTCTCGTTAAACGTATATCTTAAACCAATTCTATTGTACCATTGCGAAGGAACTTCTACAGGTGAATAAAAATAAATTCCAAGATTTACTACAACTGATAAATTTCCAACTAGCAAATCATGTCCTGCATGAATTCCCATTAAATATAAATCGGAGTTAGTAATGTTTCTATTTGTTTTATCTGAATATTGAATATTTGTCCCATCATAAAAAATATCTGTACCGGCGCTCCATTTTCCTTTCAAAGAATATTGTTTAGTAAAATCAAAAATCAGAGATGAAGCATAATAGTATCCAGTTTCGTATCGCGAAATGGTTTTAACTCCTGCAGCATAGATTAAACTATAATTGTTTTTCTTTATTATTTCAGGGACTTCCGTAATTATTCTTTGTGGGTGATTTTTTAATTTGTATGCCAATCCAACAGATCCTGAAATAATATTTAATCCTTTGTTTGGCGATTTTACTTTCCCATTGGAAAAATGAGTAAAACGGATACCGTTTGTTAAAGTGAGTCTTTTGCCAAGAGGAATCCCAGATTGAAGACTAAAATCAATAAAAATATTTAGGTTAGAACCTATCGCTAAGTTTCCTGGATTTTTATCAATATCAAAATAATTTGTAATCCATGAAGCCCCAAAACCAATCTGGTAACTGAGATTAAAATCGTCAGATTTACCAAGAATAGGTACTTTAAGAAAAGAATATAGTGCATTTACATATCCATAAATATCATTGTTTCCCAAATTTGAACGGTAAAAACCAGCTCCATAAACAGGATATCTGTAAAGCTGATTCCAATATTTTTTACCGTAAGCAGTCTGATGTATTTTAAAATCGAATGTTCGAATATGATCTTCAAGAAAATATTCAATTGATTTATGATGAGGCATAACAAATCCGTAACCATAATCTGCTTCAAAAGAGATACCTTTTAATTTAGAATCCTGATTTTGCCCAATAGAAATTAGTGGTACAATAAAAGCAATGAATACGAAAAAGTGTCGTTTTAAAATCATTTAATAACAAATAGAGCTTCATACAAAATTAACAATTGATTTTTCATGAGCAATTATATCTTGAAGTATTCGGAAATTAGCAATTCAGGGTTTTGATTAAAAAATTTAAAAGCTAAATTTGTGTTCAATAATAAAACGAACTATGTATACGCTGTTTAGAAAAGAAATTAGTGGTTTTTTTAGTACATTAACCGGTTATATTGTAATTATCGTATTTCTGGTAATTAATGGTTTATTCATGTGGGTTTTTCCTGGAGCTTACAATGTATTGGATAGTGGGTATGCTACTCTCGAAACTTTGTTTGTGATTGCTCCCTGGGTATTTTTATTTCTAGCACCTGCTGTAACAATGAGAATGTTTGCTGATGAAAAAAAATCAGGAACAATCGAATTGCTTTACACACGTCCTTTGACTGATTTTCAGATAATATTTGCAAAGTATTTAGCAGGATTAGTTCTTGTTCTTTTCTCAATATTACCTGCTTTAATATATTTTTACTCGGTATATAAATTGGGAAATCCTGTTGGGAATATAGATACAGGTGGAACATGGGGATCGTTTATGGGGCTTTTCTTTTTAGCAGCAATTTATGTTGCAATTGGTGTTTTGTCTTCTTCATTTACTGAAAATCAGATTGTTGCATTTATTTTAGGAATGCTTCTATGTTTTCTTATTTATATTGGATTTGATTATTTAAGTGAGCTTTCTTTATTCAGAAGTATTGATGGATTTATTATTAATCTTGGGATTAACGAGCATTATAAATCAATGAGTCGAGGAGTTATTGATAGTCGCGATATGGTTTATTTTATAAGTGTTATTGCATTTTTTCTTTTAGTTACAAAAACAATTCTGCATAGCAGAAAGTGGTAATAAAATCTATGATGAAAAAAAATCTAAAAAAAGAAAATATAGTCAGCCTGATAATTCTGTTGGGTATTATTTTGTTGGCAAATTACATCTCATCTAATGCTTATTTTCGTCTTGATTTAACATCAGATAAAAGATATACTTTATCAGATGCAAGTGTAAATATTCTGGATTCACTTGATGATTATGTATACATTGAAATTTATCTTGATGGAGATATGCCAATAGGTTTTCAGCGAATGCAAAAATCTGTTATGGAATTAATGGAAGAATTTCGTGTTCTAGCAGGGAAGAATATTCAGTACCAATTTATTAATCCTTCAAAATCAGAAAATCAATCTGAAAGAAATGCATTATATCAGGATTTATACGATAGAGGTTTAGTGCCGACAAATGTAAAGGATCGAGATGAAGAAGGCGGATTAGCAGAGAAAATTCTATTTCCAGGTGCCTTCATTACATATAAAGATAGAGAAACTCCGGTTAATTTATTGGTAAATAATCCAGGTTCTTCTGCCGAAGTAAATCTCAATAAATCAATACAAACGCTTGAATATGAATTTATAAATAGTATTCGAAAGATTACTACTGAAAACAGAAAGAAAATAGCTTTTATTGAAGGGCAGGGAGAATTGAATGAATATTATACCGGAGATATTACAAGAGCTTTAAATGAATATTACGATATCGACAGAGTTACAATTAAGGATTATATTAATATACTTGAGCCTTATGATGCTGTGATTATTGCGGGACCAACGGAACCTTATAACGAAAAGAGTAAATTTATTTTGGATCAGTATATCATGAATGGAGGTAAAGTACTTTGGTTTATTGAATCAATAAATGTTAGTATGGACAGTCTTTCAACAGGAAGTGCAACTTTTGTATTGATGAGCGATGTAAATTTGAACGATCAGCTTTTCAGATATGGAGTTAGAGTTAATTCTAATATAATTCAGGATATGAATTGTGCATTTGTACCTGTCAATACAGCAGTTTCTGGAACCCAAGCTAAATTTACTCCTGCACCATGGTTATATTTCCCACTATTAATGCCTCCCAACAATAATCCTGTTACAAGAAACTTGAATATGATTAAATCTGAATTTCCAAGTGTAATAGATACTGTAGGTGGAAATACGGAAATTAAAAAGCAAGTATTACTTACTTCTTCGATTAATACAAGAGTGCAAAATATACCTTTATTAGTAAGTCTTGAACAACTAAAAGAACAGGTTGATCCTTTAACTTTTAATCAACCTTATAGTGCAATTGCAGTTAGTCTGGAAGGTAAATTTCAATCGGTATTTAAGAATAGGTCAATTAAACCTTTTACAGAAGGTGCTGAACTTGAGTTTGAAGAGAAAAGTGTTTCCACAAGAATGATTGTTGTTTCTGATGTAAATATCATTAAAAATGATGTGGTTAACAGACCTGATGGAGTATTTATTACACCTTTAGGTTTTGATAGGTATACGCAGCAAACATATGGAAATAAAGAGTTTGTAATGAATGCAGTTCATTATCTTGTTGATGAAAGTGGAATTTTAAATATTCGCTCACGTGAGATCAAACTTCGAATTCTTGATAAACAGAAAATCAAGAACGGAAGATTAAAGTGGCAGATGGTTAATACCGTTGTGCCTGTGTTTTTAGTAATCATTTTTGGGATTCTTGTAACGCTACTTCGTAAAAGAAAATACGTTTAAAATAGTTTGAATGAGAAATAATCTAAAATATATATTTGTATTAGTAGTCTTACTTATTTTTGCCAGCTTATACTATTTTTCAAATACAAAAGGGACCTTAAATTTGAAAAAAGCAAATTTCTCAATTGATAATCCTGAAGATGTAACAAAGATAAAATTGATTACAAGTGAAATTGAGATCTTACTAAATAAAAAATCAGATCACTGGGAATTAAATAATAATTACAGAGCACGTACAAAAACCGTATTCGAATTTTTAAGAGTTCTCAGTAGTATCGACGTTCATTCTCCTGTTTCAAAAACTGAAAAGGAGCAGGTAGCATCTATTTTAAAAGCAGAAGGTATTATTGTTGAGGTTTACAAAAACAAGAGAGTTGTTAAAAGCTTTTATGTTAGCAAACCATCCATGAATAAGGAAAAAACATATATGATGATGAATCGTTCTGATCAACCATATGTTGCGCGAATCCCTCTTTTCAAAGGCAATTTAGCAGATTTGTTTACTACAAATGAAAATTTATGGAGAGATAGAATCTTGTTTGATTATCAACCTCAAAACATGAAAGAGATATCTATTTCATATACTGAAAATCCTGAAAAATCATTTTTGGCTACTAATTATGGTGATGGAAGCTTTTCATTAAAAGAATCAAGTTCTGATAGTTATGTAGAGAGTTTTGATATTGAAAAGTTGAGTCGATATTTTACATATTTCCAAAATATTGGTTTTGAGAGCATTGCAACTAATCTTACGGAAATTGAAACCGCTACGGTGTTGAATTCTATGCCTTTTGTGACAATTAAAGTAGAGGATTCCGATGGTCGGATAAATAAATTAAGAATCTATAAGAAATTAGCTGACAGAGAAATCGATGAATTTGGAAAGAAAATTGAATTTGATTTTAATAGAGCCTATGCCTTATTTAATGAAAATAACGAAATATTAATAATTCAATATTATATTTGTGATCCTATATTAAAGGAAATTGATTATTTTCGTTAACGCAAAATTACGCCTGTCTTATTGGCTACTTGATAAATTTTTCGTATAATTGATAATTGATTTAATTGCATAAAATACATAAAAGATCTTTAAAAATTTAAAATAGAAACAGATGAAGTTTGTTATTTCCAGTACAGAGTTATTGAGCCATTTACAGGCAATTAGCAGGGTAATTAGCAATAAAAATACTTTGCCAATACTCGATAATTTTCTTTTTCAGTTAAACGATAAAGAGTTGAAGATTACTGCTTCTGATTTGGAAACTACTTTAATTACTACAATTTCGTTAGAAAATGTAACTGACGAAGGTAGTATTGCAATTCCTGCAAGAATCCTAACCGATACTTTAAAAGAATTCCCAGATCAACCTTTAACCTTCGACATTAATAATGAAACTTTCGCGATTGTTATTACTACCGAAAACGGAAAATATAATGTTGTTGGTCAAAATGGTGAAGATTTTCCACAACTTCCTGTTATTAAAGACGATCAGAAGACAACAATTAAGTTAACTGCTGATGTTTTACTTACCGGAATTACAAAAACATTATTTGCAACAGCCGACGATGAATTACGTCCTGTAATGAATGGTATTTATATTGAGTTGTTCCCGGATAATATGACATTTGTAGCATCTGATGCTCACAAATTAGTTCGTTACAGAAGAAATGATGTTAAAGCTGATCAGGAATCATCATTTATTTTACCCAAAAAGCCGGCTTCATTGTTAAAAGCAATTCTTCCAAAAGAAGAAAATGAAGTAATGCTTGAGTTTGATGATAAAAATGCATTTTTTACTTTATCAAATTACAAGTTAGTTTCAAGATTAGTTGAAGGAAATTACCCAAGTTACAACTCGGTAATTCCAACAAACAATCCAAACAAACTAACAATAGATCGTTTGGAATTATACAATGCCTTAAAACGCGTTGCTTTATTCTCGAATCAGGCAAGTAACCTGGTTAAGTTAGAATTAAAAGGAAATCAACTAAACGTATCTGCACAGGATATAGATTTCTCAATTTCTGCAAATGAGCGTTTGAATAGTCAGTACGAAGGTGATGATATGGAAATTGGATTTAAATCTTCATTCTTAATCGAGATATTATCAAATATTGCATCGACTGATGTTTTAGTAGAATTATCAGATCCTTCACGTGCTGGAATTTTATTCCCTGCCGAGAAAGAAAATGACGATGAAGATGTATTGATGTTGTTAATGCCAATGATGATAAACGTTTAATATATTGTAAACAGATATTTTAAAAGAGTTTCAAGCGAAACTCTTTTTTTTTCAAAAAATGATAAATACAGAGTAATGGAATTAAATTTAAAAAAGCCTATTGTTTTTTTCGATTTAGAAACAACAGGAATTGATGTTGTAAAAGATAGAATTGTTGAGATTTCACTTCTTAAAGTTTCTCCTGATGGTAAGGAAGAAACAAAAACAATGAGAATAAATCCTGAAATGCCTATACCTGCTCATGTTACAGAGATTCACGGTATTAGCGATGAAGATGTAAAAAACGAACCAACTTTTAATACTGTTGCCAAAGACGTTGCTAAGTTTATTGAAGGTTGCGATTTAGCTGGTTATAATTCCAATAAATTTGATATTCCATTATTAGCAGAAGAGTTTTTGCGAGTAGGAGTTGATTTTGATATGAAGAAATGTCGTTTTGTTGATGTGCAGGTTATTTTTCATAAAATGGAGCAACGTACCTTAAGTGCTGCATATAAATTTTATTGCGAAAAAAATCTGGATAATGCACATAGTGCAGAAGCTGATACAAAAGCAACATATGAGATTTTGAAAGCGCAAATTGATCGTTACAACGATATAACTAATGATGTGGAAGAGCTCTCATCGTTTTCTTCGCATAATAAAAATGCTGATTTTGCTGGTCGTATTGTATTTAACGATAAAGATCAAGAAGTTTTTAATTTCGGAAAATACAAAGGACAAACCGTAGAATCTGTATTAGAAAAAGACCAGGGATATTTTAGCTGGATGCTTAACAGTGATTTCCCTCTTTATACTAAAAAAGTTCTTACTGCAATCAAATTAAGAAATTTTAATTCGTAAATTTTTAGTACTAAGATATAAGATAATAGTATCAAGACTAAGTTTTATTAAATGAAAAGTCTTGATGCTTGATACTCAAATCTAATATCTAATAACATGAAAATAATCGCAATAGGTAGAAATTACATTGATCACGCTAAGGAGCTGAATAATCCGGTTCCAAAAGAACCAATTTTCTTTTTAATGCCTGATTCAGCTATACTTCGAAACAATCAACCTTTTTTTTATCCTGATTTCTCAAACGAAATTCATTTTGAAGTAGAGATTGTAGTTAGAATAAGTCGACTTGGGAAAAGCATTGCTTCAAAATTTGCTCATCGATATTATAAGGAAATCGGAATTGGAATTGATTTTACAGCACGTGATTTACAGCAAAAATGCAAAGAAAAGGGATTGCCATGGGAAATCTCAAAATCATTTGATGGTGCAGCTCCAATAAGTAAATTTATTTCTTTAGATAAATTCAAGGATATTAATAATATCAACTTTAGATTGGAAATTAATGGAGAGATAGTTCAAAAAGCCAATACCAGCGAAATGATTTTTAGAGTTGATGAGCTTATTGAACATGTTTCAAAATTCATGACAATAAAAATTGGAGATATAATGTACACAGGAACACCTTCAGGTGTAGGCCCTGTAAAGACGGGAGATAGGCTTGCAGCATATATTGAAGATGAAAAGTTACTCGATTTTATTGTAAAGTAATTTCCCTCTGAAGTTTTTCGAAAAACTTATGTGTTATTAAATAGCGCTCTTTATGATTTTCAAAGAGATTCCTAAATGATTTGTATGTTCTTTCAAAATTAGCAAATCGATTATCAAGATTTTGAATAACAGACTTTGGCAAATTATCAATACTAATTCCTCGAAGTAAGTAGATTTCGGTATAGCGTACTATACCAATATTGCCAAAAGCATCTATATCGTCAGCAGTCGATAAAACCGATAAGATTGAATTTGGTATATTGTTTTCTTGCTTGTAATTTTTATCATCGTGCATTTTAATAGCATGAAGTATTTCGTTAAAATTTACAGGTTTTTCTATCGTGCCATTTTCAAAATAATCGGAACAGATTATACGGCTTTCCTTTCCATGATCTTCATTTAAATTTTGAGTTAAGCCTGTATCATGAAATAGCGAAGCTATTAATACTGATTCAATAAATTCATAATCTAAGTCAATAGAAATACTAAGAGCTTCAATTATTTCTTTAGAGTATTCCCAAACTCTTAGATGATGTGTGTGATCGTGTGAAATAATCTTTTTACCATCAAATAGTTTTTTACAATAACTGAGCAATGCGTCTAGCCATTTTTCTTCAGCAGATATTATATGATTTTGAATATTACTCATTGTGTGCAAAAATACAAATTGTTGAAATAAAAAAAAGCAGCCCCGAAATCTTTCAGAACTGCTTTTTTAAGGAATTTCTTCTGGCTAATTTTTTGATTGTGTTTCTTCAGTCATTTTAATAGCCATATCTAATATTGTAGTATCATCAATTGTTACAATTCCTCCATCAGGACCTTGTCCAATATGGATTCCAATCGACTCACCTTCGCGATAATTAGTACCTCCGAAGTAATTCCTTACAGTTTCCTCGTTCATGTTTAAGTCGCTGGCAATTCTTCTGATTGCTCCATGAGGTAACTGATCCTTAATTTTTCGTAACTCGTTGAATGTTAATGTCATAACAGTACATTTTTTAGGTTAGACACGAACTATAAAAGTACAGATTATTAGTCGTAGAAAAAAATTTTAGTGCGGATTTAAAGAAAAAATTAATGAATTTTAACATTAAAATTTTATGGAATCAAGCTTTCTTACAATGTACACATCGTAATCGCCTAAAAATGCAAATCCAAGTTTTTTATAAATCTCAATTGCTTTTTTATTTGACCTGTGAACTTCAAGTTTTATCTGATAACCTTTTTCTTTTGCAAATTTTAATGATTCTTTCGTCAGTTTTTTACCATATCCTTTATTCTGATATGACGGTTTAACACCAATATGGTGCAAATGAATTCTTCTTCCATCAAAAGTCATCCATGAAGAGCCAAAAATTTCTTTTGTTTCTGTATTTTCAAGTAGAATTAATTTCCCGCCTAATTTAATACTAAGAGCTATAATTTTGGCATTATCTCCACGTTGGGAGCCTCCGAGCTTGGTTTCTTGCCAAAGTTCATTTAAACTGCTAAAATCGTCATCATAATAATCGCGAATAATATAATTTGTCATATTACTGTTTTTAAAATGATTTGCTTAAGACGCTTTGATTATCCCTCATGCTAAATGCTATTAGCTTTTAGATATTTGCTATTAAGTAATTTATTCTAATAGCTATAAGTTAAAGAATAAAAGCTAGTTACTTTTCAATCATTACATAAACCTGACCCGATCTGTAGTCAATAACTTTAATTTTTTCTCCTTTTTCTATATATCCAATTTCAGATTTTGCGTCATATGTTTCATTCTCAATTTCAACTCTACCGCTTGGTCGCAAAGTTGTTGATGCTGTGCCTGTTTTACCAATTAATTCCTTTTGCTTGCTTTCAACAGCAACGAAACCTTCGCTTTTGTTTTGTGTAGAGTTTAAAACTATCCATGAAAAGGCTTTAGAAGTAAGTGCTTTTTTACTTAGATAAATGGATAAGACTAAGGCCAAAAACATGGATACTGAAACAATAAGAAATGATTTCATAACGGCTGCTATTGCTTCTGCTGCATGAAATTCAAATTCAAATATGATATTGTCAACCATACTTAAAACTAGTCCGCCAAGAGCAAGTATTAACCCTCCAATTCCAGCTATACCAAACCCAGGAATAACAAATATCTCTAAAATTATCAAGATTAAACCAACAGCAAAAATTACCATTTCCCAGTTTTCAGCTAAACCTTCAAGATATAATGGAGCAAAATATAAAATAGCACCAACAACTGCAGCTCCAAGTGCAAAACCAATTCCAGGGCTTTGTAATTCAAAATAAATTCCACCAACAATGAGCATAATTAGTATACCCTGAATAGCTGGGCTAACTAAAAAACCTATGAATTTTTCAAGTTTTGTAGGTTTATATTTTTTAATCTCATAATTGTCAATTTTCGAATGAATGAGGATTTCATCAATATCTTCAACGATTGCCTCGCAATAACCATTTTCTAAAGCTTCGTTTGCAGTGAACGCAACTATTTGTCCTGTATCACTTACTCCTTCAATATAAATTCTCGGATCAACCATAGCTTCAGCTATTTCAGGATCTCTGTGCCATTTTATAATAGTATCTCCACTCTCGGTAATAATAGTGTCTTTGCCATGTGCTTCTGCAGTTGCCCGCATTGTTGAACGCATATACGATTGGTACTTTTCAGGCATTATTTTACCTGTTTGATCAACAACAGAGGCAGAACCAATTTTTGCACCTTTCTTCATATAGATTTTATCTGCAGCAATTGAAATTAATGCTCCGGCCGATGCAGCATTATTTACAATAAATACATAAACGGGAATCTTACTTTCTAATATTTTCGTACGGATAGAATCAGCCATATTAACCATTCCACCATATGAGTTCATATTAATGATAATATAGTCAGCATTTGCTTTTTTTGCTTCTTCGAAACTCTTTTGTGTTTGTCTCCACATTGCAGGAGCTATCTCATTATCGATATCATAAACAAAAACAACCTGTTTTTGATTTTCCTGAACTTCAGTACTGTCATTTACCGCAAACAGTTGAATAGATACTATAGCTATTATTAAGGTGATTAACGATTTTCTCATAGTATTAATATTTTAGGGCTAATTTCTGAATTATTATTTAAATTCTTCAGCGTATTTTAAAAATAATTTCATTCCTTCTGATTTTTCAGAATCAAAATGATAATCTATATTTTTTATTAAATATTCTGTTAGATTAAAGTGTGGAGGTAAATTCAAATCATGAGAAACGGTTACCACTTTCTCAATATTTTTTGTGCCAAGTTTTAATGCTTTGTTAAAATCGTTTACGAATTGGTCATTTAATTTTTTATTTGCTACCCATGCAGCAAAAACAAAAGGTTTATTCGTAAATTTTATCCATTCTTCTGCCAAATCATAAACAAAAGGGAAATTATTTTCTACAACCAAAGCTTTATCACCAATAATTACTCCAGCTTCATTATCTTTAATTCTATTCTCAAATCCTTCAGTAGAATCAATCCATTTAACATCTATCTTCCAAAAATGCTTTGCAAGAATTCTTGAAAGCATAACCGATGATCTTGAATGATAATCAAGATAAATAGTTTTAACTTCTTCTAATGGGCAATGTGATGCCAGTATTACAGACCTTACAGCTTTAGAAGCTCCAATGCAAAAATCAGAAATGATTTCATAATTTTTGAGTTTTGGAATAACTGCAACGGGAATTAATCCTAAGTCAACTTCGTTATTTAATAATTTTTGAGCACAAATCGATGGAATATCTTTTGATAAAACTATTTTATTCATTAAGCTGCTATTCTCAATCCCGTAAATAAAAGGAAGAGTATTAGTATATGATACGGCAGAAATTTTAATTTTTGACATTTTAGTGTAATTTCATTGAAACAAATATACAATTGCTCGTATTATTATAATAGTAAAATAAATTGTTTTTGTTTAATTTGCATTTGGTATACGATTAACCAATTTTTTGTCCTGATTGTTTAAAATAAAAAAATTATGAGCTTTTCTACACTTACTGCAATTTCTCCAATAGATGGAAGATATAGAAATAAAGTTGATGAATTAGGAAAATATTTTTCCGAATTCGGATTGATTAAATATCGTGTTTTAGTTGAAATAGAGTACTTTATTTCCTTGTGTAAGTTGCCCTTAGAGCAATTACAGGATTTTGATAATAAACTTTATGCTGATTTACGTAATATTTATATTGATTTTAATACTGATGATGCTCAGCAAATAAAGGATATTGAGAAGGTTACAAATCATGATGTAAAAGCTGTTGAGTATTTTATTAAGGAGAAGTTTGATGACTTGAAGCTTGATAAATACAAAGAGTTTATTCATTTTGGATTAACATCTCAGGATATAAATAATACTGCAACACCTTATTCTTTAAAAGACGCAATGGAAAATGTATATTTTCCTGTACTTGAAGAATTAAAAGAAAAAATGAAATCTTTGTCTGAGGAGTGGAAATCAATATCGATGCTTGCTCGTACTCATGGGCAGCCTGCATCTCCAACGCGTTTGGGTAAAGAAATAAGCGTTTTTACAGAAAGGTTAGAGCGTCAAATTGAGCAATTAAAAGCTATTCCATATTCAGCAAAATTCGGTGGAGCAACAGGTAATTTTAATGCACATCATATTGCTTATCCTCAGGTAGATTGGAATAAATTCGGAAATCATTTTGTGAATGATGTTTTAAAATTGCATAGATCGGCTCCAACAACACAGATTGAGCATTACGATAATATTGCAGCTTCTTTTGATGCAATGAAACGTATCAATACTATCCTTATTGATTTAGCAAGAGATTTCTGGACTTATATTTCCATGAATTATTTCAAGCAAAAACTTGTAAAAGGAGAGGTTGGTTCATCTGCAATGCCACATAAAGTAAATCCTATCGATTTTGAAAATGCAGAAGGAAACTTTGGTATTGCTAATGCTTTGTGTGAGCATTTATCGGCAAAGTTACCTATTTCTCGTTTACAAAGAGATTTAACAGATTCTACTGTTCTCAGAAATATTGGAGTTCCTGTATCACACGCAATTATTGCATTTAAATCTTTATTGAAAGGATTAACTAAAGTTATTATAAATGAAGATGCAATTAACTCTGATTTAGAAGAGAATTGGGCTGTAGTTGCCGAAGCAATTCAGACAATATTGCGAAGAGAAGCTTATCCGAAACCATACGAGGCTCTTAAAGATTTAACTCGTACAGGCGAAAAAATAACAAAAGAAAGTATTCATACATTTATCGAAAAAATGAATATTTCCGATTCGCTTAAAAAGGAATTAAAAGAAATTACACCTTTTAATTATACCGGAATATAGTTTATCATAGATTTTTTTATTGGTTTTTATTTACCTTTGGTTTAAATAGAAAAAACTTAAGGTATGTTTAAAAAGTTTGGTGCCATTATTAAATATGTTATCCCATATTGGGCAGGAGCTTTTTGGAGCGTATTATCAAATTTAATAGCAGCAGTATTTTCTGTTGTTTCTTTGACAATGGTAATACCATTTCTTGGTATTTTATTTTCTGATCATTCTTTCGTAACAAATTCATTACCCTTTAGATTCAATGTTGAAACTTTTCAACATAACTTCAATTATTACCTTGGTAAACTTACTGCGGAATATGGACAAATGGGAGCGCTAATTTTCATAATTTGTGTAGTTCTTATATCTGTGATAATAAAAAATATATTCCTTTATTCAGCCAAGTCAAAAACAATTCACATTAGAACAAATGTTGTTAAAGACATTCGAAATAAATTAATGAATAAGATTTTTGATTTTGATTTAAGCTATTTTTCAAATGAAAAGAGAGGAGATATTATTTCTAAAGTAATAGTTGATGTTAAAGAGATAGAATCTTCAATTGTAAGCTCATTTGAAATGATTTTTAAGGACCCTATTTTAATAGGAGTGTACTTATATGTTTTATTTATAATGAGTGCTAAGCTCACATTTATTATAATAATTGTATTCCCGATTTCGGCATTAATTATTGGACAAATTGGAAAAACCTTAAAGCAAACGACTTTAAAAGGTCAAAGAAAAATGGGTGTTTTAATGGGAATGCTCGATGAAATATTATCAGGAATAAAAATAATAAAAGCTTTTGGTGCTGAGAAGTTAGTTGAAAATCGCTTTAAAACAAAAAACGATTTATTTACTTCTTCAATAGAAAAGTCATGGAGGACAAGAGCTTTATCGGGTCCTGTGAGTGATATTATTGGTACTATATCAATTCTTTTGGTAATGTTTTTTGGAGGTAGATTGGTTTTAAATTCTGAAAGCACAATGAGTGCTAAAGTATTTATTGCATATCTGGCAGTATTTACTCAGGTAATTGGTCCTGCAAGATCATTTACCGGAAGTTATTATAATATATTAAAAGGTTTGGCTTCCGTTGAGAGGATTAATACAATTTTAAATCATAAATATAAGATAACAGAAAAGCTAGGTGCAATTCTTGTTAAGGATTTTAGAAACAAGATTGAATTTAAGAATGTTGGATTTTCTTACGAAACAGAAAATAAACATGTACTAAATAATATCAATATTACAATTAATAAAGGACAAACTGTAGCATTGGTTGGGCAGTCTGGTTCAGGAAAGTCAACAATTGTCGATTTAATTCCTCGATTTTTTGATCCCGTTAAAGGAGAAATATTTTTAGATGATGAAAATCTTAAGAATTATTCGATTAGTTCACTTCGTAGTTTATTTGGATATGTAAATCAACAACCTGTTTTATTTAACGATACCATTTATAATAATATTCTTTTTGGCAAATCAGATTCTTCGTCAGAAGAGGTTGAACAAGCAGCAAAACTTGCCTTTGCTCATGATCTTATTGTTGAAAAGGAAAATGGATACCAAACCAACCTTGGTGAGGGAGGTGACAATTTATCTTTAGGAGAGAAGCAAAGAATAAGCATAGCCAGGGCAATATTGAAAAATCCGCCTGTTTTAATTCTCGACGAGGCAACATCTGCTTTAGATTATAATTCTGAGATAATAGTGAGAAAAGCTTTACAAAACCTTATGAAAAACAGAACAACAATTGTTATTGCACACAGGTTATCTACAGTAAAATCGGCCGATACTATTTATGTTATTAAAGAAGGTGAAATAATTGAAGAAGGCGACCATTTAGATTTGATGGGTATAAATGGTTATTATTCAAAACTATATAAGCTCGAAGTATTTTAAAATAAAAAAGCAACCTCTAAAGGTTGCTTTTCTTTTGGCGGAGAAAGAGGGATTATTTCGCTGCGCTTCATGAGTGCTTCGCAGTTCGAACCCTGGGTTCTCATCCCTCAAGTATTAAAATAAAACTTTTATCATATAAAAAAAGCCTGTCATTTCTGACAAGCTTTTCTTTTGGCGGAGAAAGAGGGATTCGAACCCCCGGTACCTCGCGGTACAACGGTTTTCAAGACCGCCGCATTCGACCACTCTGCCATTTCTCCGTCGGCAAAAGTATAATTATTTTTTATTTGTGCAAAGTTTTATGAAAAAATAATTGAAATAAATTTTAATAGTTGTTTAACCTCCTGAAAGGCCAATTTTTAGACGATTTTGCCCGAAAACAAGCTTTTTTTTATTCAATTATTAACAAAATCACCATTTTTATTAAAAATAGGCTAATTTTTTTTGTAGAACATTTGCTAAACACCATAAATAGTCTATATTTGTATGTAGAAGCTAAAAAAAAATAATTATTTTACTAACCCTAAAAAATTTTTTATTATGAACAAAGCAGAATTAATTGATGCAATTGCAGGTGGAGCTAGTTTAACAAAAGCTGACGCTAAAAAAGCTTTAGACGCGTTTATTACAAGTACTACTACTTCTTTGAAAAAAGGTGATAGAGTTGCTTTAGTTGGTTTTGGTTCTTTCTCAGTAGCAAAAAGAAACGCTAGAACAGGTAGAAACCCTCAAACAGGAAAACCAATTACTATTAAAGCTAAAAACGTTGTTAAATTTAAAGCTGGAAGCGATTTAGCAGACGCTGTTCAATAAAAATACTTATTTTATTACCAGGGAGTACTTTATTAGATATTGTACTCCCTTTTTTTATGTAGTTGCTATGAACAAGGAACTAATAACTTTTTTGGAACAGTTCATAACTGAAGAAAGACTTACACAATTTAATAAAGTTCTCAAAAATAGAACAAAGTATATTACAATTGCACTTGAAGATATTTTTCAATCACAAAATGCTAGTGCTGTATTAAGAACTTCAGAATGTTTAGGTTTACAAAATATTCATATTATCGAAAATAGAAATGAATATCAGTTAAATCCTGATGTAGTGCAGGGTTCTTCGAAATGGCTGAATCTGATAAAATATAATGAAACAGAAAATAACACGATAGAGTCAATTAAGAATTTAAAATATCAAGATTATAGAATTGTTGCCACAACGCCTCACACCGAGGATGTTAGTTTGGAAGACTTCGATATCGAAAAAGGTAAATTTGCTCTATTTTTCGGTACCGAAGGAACAGGACTAAGTGACGTGGTGATGAAAAATGCCGATGAATTTCTTCGAATTCCAATGTATGGTTTTACTGAAAGTTTTAATATTTCCGTTTCGGCTGCTATTACTCTTCAACATTTAGTACATAAATTAAGAAAATCTGATATAAAGTGGCAACTGTCTGATTCTGAAATAGACGAGTTAAAACTTGATTGGCTTAAGAAAACTGTAAAAAGCTCTACAATGCTAATAGAAAAGTTTTTATCTAAGAATAGTAACAATTAACCATTAATTTTTGTATATTCATGTAAATTTTTTAATAGAATTATTGTCTATTCTTCTTTTAATTTTTCTATTTTTGAAGATATTAAGATATATAATATGAATTGTATTGTAATTGATGATGATCCTCTTTCGAGAAAAGTTGTTGATGAGTTTGTAAATAGAACAGATTTTCTTGAACTCAAACACTCTTTTCAAAATGCTGTAGAAGCGATTAACTTACTTCAGAAAAGTACTGAGGATGTTGATTTAATATTTCTTGATATCGAGATGCCTGAGATGGATGGTATAGATTTCTTAAATACCTTAAAGAATCTTCCTCAGGTTATTATTGTTTCTTCAAAAGAGAAATATGCCTTAGAGGCATTTGGTTATGATGTTACAGACTATTTACTTAAACCGGCTACATATAGCCGTTTTTACAAAGCAGCTTTAAAGGCAAAAAATATTTTTGAGTCAAGAAGCAAAAAAGAAACTAGTGAAATCTTTATTAAAAAGAATTCAGCTCTTGTTCAGTTAAAATATGATGATATTCTTTGGGTTGAAGCACTAGAAAATTATGTAATAGTAAACGCATTTAACGAAAAGTTTACGATTCACTTTACAATGAAATCTATTGAGAGCCAATTACCTTCCTCTCATTTCAAAAGAGTTCACCGATCTTATATTGTAAATGTAAAAAGAATTAATAGAATTGAAGATAACTCGATATTTATAAAATATAGCGAAGGAATAAAAGCTATCCCAATAGGAAAAGCTTACAAAGAAAAGTTTATGAACGATATAAACTTAATGGGTAAGTAAAATTGTGTAGTTTTGAAGAAATTATAAATTGGGGTAATTCCCCAATTTTTTTGTTTAAATTTTGTTGATTATGATTTCACAAAGACAATTATTTCTTGAGCATGTAGGACAAACATCAGATTTTCCAATAGAAATAGAAATAAAAAGAGCAAAAGGGATTTATTTATTTGATAAAAATAATAAGCCTTATATTGACTTGATATCAGGGGTTTCGGTAAGCAATATAGGCCATTTGCATGAAAAGGTTGTTGAAGCCGTTAAAAAACAGGCTGAAACTTATATGCATCTTATGGTTTACGGTGAATTTATTCAGTCTCCACAGGTTGAATTTGCCGAAAAAATAAGTAAAATTCTTCCTGGGGATTTAAATTCTACATATTTTGTTAATTCAGGAAGTGAAGCTATTGAAGGAGCTTTAAAGCTGGCAAAAAGATATACAGGAAGAACCGAAATTATTTCATATAAGAATGCATATCATGGAAGTACTCATGGTGCACTAAGTGTTATGGGAAATGAAGAGTTTAAAAACTCATTTAGACCTCTATTACCTGATGTAAAATTCTTAAGATTTAATTCGGAACAAGATTTGGAAAAGATTTCCAATAAAACAGCTTGTGTTTTAATTGAACCGGTGCAAGGAGAAGCTGGAATAAGAATTCCTGAAGACAATTTCCTAAAAAAACTTCGAAAAAAATGTGATGAAACTGGAACATTATTGATTTTTGATGAAATTCAAACTGGTTTTGGACGAATTGGAAGTTTCTTTGCTTCAAAAGAATTTGATGTTGTACCGGATATAATGACAATAGCGAAAGGAATGGGAGGAGGAATGCCAATAGGAGCATTTATTTCTACGAATGAAATAATGGCTTGCTTAAAAACAAATCCAATACTTGGTCATATTACAACTTTTGGTGGGCATCCGGTTTCTTGTGCAGCAGCTGTAGCAAATCTTGAGGTTTTAACAAATAAAAATATTATAAGTGATGTAAAAAGAAAAGGTGAGCTGTTTAGAAATTATCTTACCCATCCACAAATTAGAGAAATAAGAGGAATGGGTTTATTTTTGGCAGTCGAGCTAAAAGATTTTACACAGGTTAAAAAGGTACTTGACTTATCAGCTAAAAATGGATTAATATCAGACTGGTTTTTATTTCATGATAGTGCTTTTAGAATTGCTCCTCCGCTTATTATTACCGATGAGGAGATTCTTAAAGCATGTAATATTTTAAATGAAGCAATCGAAAGCAGCATATAATAAAAAGAGATTGTAGTAGTTTTATATTCAATAAAGAAAAAGTTTATGTTATCGTTTTATAAAAAGCCAATTATTGTATTGTTGCTATTTGCTAGTTTTGTTGGCAAAGTGAATGCCAATAATCTTCTACAGACTTATGAAGATAGCCTTGCACATTATTTTACTTTATTATCAACAGAAAAAAGCGATCAGAAAAAAGTAGAGTATAATAATGAAATTCTAAGAATATTTAGAGCTGCTATAAAGATAGAGGAATCTTTTGATTACTCTTTTGATTCTCTGGCATTTGTTGGTGTGATTTATTCTCCTGATAATAAAGTTAAAATTATAAATTGGAACTTACCATACAGTAGTAGAACTCATAAATATTTTGGATTTATTCAATATAAAAAGTCTAATAGAAATATTTTAACCTATGAACTTATTGATAATTCTGCCAAGATAAAGAATCCAGAAATGGAAATACTCAATAATGAGAATTGGTATGGAGCATTGTATTATAAAATAATTGCAAATAAACATTCTGGGAAAACTTATTATACACTGCTTGGGGCAGATTTAAATAATCTCCTTTCAAAAAAGAAACTTATAGAAATTCTCTATTTTGATCGTAATAATAAACCTGTATTTGGTAAAACAGTTTTTAAAAATAGAAACAAGCCAGTTTCAAGAATTATATTTGAGTTTAATGCACAAAGTAATATGGTTCTGACATATGATGAAGAAAAAGAAATGATTGTCTACGATCATTTGTCACCATCACGACCCAGCCTTGTTGGTCAATTTGAGTTTTATGGACCTGATTTTTCTTACGACGGATTAAAGTTTGAACGAGGAATATGGAATTCATATCCTGATATTGATGTAAGGAATTATAGCATAAATGGATTTTGATAAACCTTAATTCTTGACTTATTGGTATAAAACGTTTATTTTTAATAAATAATAAAAGATCTTAATATGCCAAACATTATATCAAAACAAAATACACATGTAGTTTTTATTGATAGTGATGATTCATATATACGTGATTTATTGGCAAAATTAGAAGAAGTAAACGAATATAATATTAAAATATATTCCCGATCTAAAGATTTCTTCGATGATTTTAAATTAGTAAAGGTTGACAAAAACAAGACATATATAATTTTCTTATCTACAAATCTCGGAATTGACGAAGATAACAATGACATAAATGCGCTGGATGTTTTAAAAAGAATGAAAAAGATGAACTCGCAATGTGAAGTTATCTTGTATTCTGATAATGACGATATTAATATTGTTTCATCTGCATTCCACTTTGGAGCTTACACATTTATCAAAAAGAATGATAATCTGATTTTGCGTATTGAAAACAATATTCTTGGTATAATTAGTCTTAAGAATTTTCTGCTTAAGAAAGAAGCCAGTAGAAGGTTTACAAGGTTATTTCTATTATTTGTTGGCGGTATATCAATAATTCTAATTGTTCTTTACATGCTTTTTCCTCATTGGTTTTCAGTGTAGTTTAACTTAAATTGAAAATCAAATACTTGTTCTGTAATTTTTTCACTACTATTTTTTAAATTTCACTATTTGCTGTCTATTTGTCAGTGATTTTTAAATGGCACATTAATTGAAAAAGAGGCAGAAGTTAAAATGATGTAAACTCAAAATATTATAAAAATGCAAAAAGGTAAAATTGGCGTAACAACGGAAAATATTTTTCCTATTATTAAAAAGTTTCTTTATTCTGATCACGAAATATTTTTAAGAGAACTTGTCTCAAATGCAATTGATGCAAGCCAAAAATTGAAGAAGCTTTCATCTATGGGTGATTTTAAAGGTGAGATTGGAGATTTAAAAGTAAAAGTTTCATTAGATCCAGATAAAAAAACTCTTACTATAAGTGATAACGGTATCGGTATGACAGAAGAGGAAATCGATAAATATATAAATCAGATTGCCTTTTCAAGTGCAGGTGAGTTTCTTGATAAATTCAAAGACAAAACTGCAATTATCGGTAAATTTGGTTTAGGATTTTATTCTTCCTTTATGGTTTCAGAAAAAGTAGAAATTGTTTCAAAATCATATAAAGAAGGTTCAAAAGCAGTTAAATGGGCTTGTGACGGAAGCCCTGAATATCAGCTTGAAGAAGTTGAGAAAGAAACAAGAGGAACAGATATTACACTTTTTATTGATGAGGAATCAAAGGAATTTGCTGAAGAAGGAAGAATAAAGGGATTGTTAGACAAATACTGTCGCTTTTTGCCAATTGAAATTGAATTTGGAAAACAAAAAGATTGGAAAGATGGCAAGGAGACTGAAACAGATAAGCCAAATATTATAAACGATACTAATCCAGTTTGGACAAAAACTCCAACTGATTTAAAGGATGAAGATTACAACGAATTTTACAATAAGCTTTATCCTATGAGTGAGGAGCCATTGTTCCATATTCATTTAAATGTTGATTATCCTTTTAATCTTACAGGTATTCTTTATTTTCCAAAACTAAAGGCAAATATTGAAGTACAAAAAAACAAAATACAATTATATGCAAATCAGGTTTTTGTTACCGATTCTGTTGAAGGTATTGTGCCTGAGTTTTTAACTCTTTTACATGGTGTACTTGACTCTCCTGATATTCCATTGAACGTTTCACGTAGTTATCTACAAAGCGATTCAAATGTTAAAAAGATATCTAATCATATTACCAAAAAAGTAGCAGATCGACTTGATGAGATATTTAAAAACGACAGAGAGCAGTTCGAAAAGAAATGGGATGACTTAAAAGTATTTATTGAGTATGGAATGCTAACTGAAGAAAAATTTTACGAAAAGGCTGAGAAATACTTCTTGTTTAAAAGTACCGATGGTAAGTACTTTACAATGGAAGAGTATGAAAAATTAGTAAAGGAAAACCAAACTGATAAAGACAAAAATCTTATTTATTTATATTCAACTGATACAGAAAAGCAATTTACTTTTATTGAGAATGCTAAAGCAAAAGGGTATGATGTTTTAGTAATGGATGGACAGCTTGACTCACACTTTATAAATCATATTGAGCAAAAGATGACTGGTAAACGTTTCATGCGTGTTGATTCTGATGTAGTTGATAATATGATTAAGAAAGAAGATGTTGAAGAATCTAAAATATCTGAAGAAGATAAAAATCAGTTGTCACAAATGTTTGAAAATCAACTTCCCACATTTGCAACATTTACTGTTTCATTCGAAAATTTAAAAGAAGATGCTGATCCAGTAATGGTAACGCAATCTGAATTTATGAGAAGAATGAAAGATATGGCTGCTATGGGTGGCGGAGGAATGAATTTCTATGGAGATCTTCCAGATAGTTATAATCTTGTTCTTAACGCTAATCATAGATTGGTTGAAAAAATTATTGAGCAGAAAGATAAAAAAATAGGAACGAAAGTTTCTAAATTACTTGACGAGGTAAAACCATTTGAAGAAGAGAAATCGACTCTGGAAAAAGCGAAAGAAGACAAGAAAGAAGAAGAAATTAACCAAAGCGAAAAAGATAAATTAACAGATGTTGATAAGAAAATTGAAGAAATAAATAATAAGAAAAAAGAAATCCTTAATAAATATGGTGCGGAAAATAAGTATGTCAAACAACTTATTGATCTGGCGCTACTTGCAAACAATTTACTTAAGGGTGAAGATCTCACAAAATTTGTAAAAAGAAGTGTAGACTTAATTAAATAGTTGCATGAAAATTGTTTTAATCAGCCTGTCAGTGTATTGACAGGCTTTTTTTATTATTTATTTTGTAATTTCGTATATAAAAGCAATTAAATGTTAACCAGAGGTAGAGTAAAATTAGGTATTATTATATTTGTTCTGTTAAGTCAGAGTTATATCTTATTTGCTCAGAATGATTCTGAAATTCCAACCTGGGGATTAAAAGGTGGAATCGTCTTGTCGACTGTTACTGGTGATAAAGCAATTGATCAGTATGCAAAAAAAATAGGTGCGCAAATTGGGCTAACAGGAGCTTTTTATTTTAATCCAAAATTATCGATTCGTGCTGAACTTAATTATGAATTAAAAGGAGGGAAGTTTGTAAATCACGAAATGAACATGAATTTACATTATGCTACAGTTCCTTTATATCTGAAGTTTAATTTTACACAAGATCCTGAAATTTATGTTTATGGTGGAGGCTACGGATCATATCTTATTACAGCAAACACCAAGGGGACATATGAGATAATAATTGGAGAAGATTTTATTACAGAAAACATAAATGAAGATATTAATGCGAATCTAAACCATTTTGATGGCGGATTTATCGTTGGCCTTGGAGCTCAAGGAAGATTTAACAGATGGGCAGATATTTTTATTGACCTTAGATATACACAAGGTTTTGTAAATTTGAACAACAATAAAGCTGACTTAAGATATAATTTTAATCACGAACCTTTTTGGCCAGAACAAGGATTAGGAACTCCTCTGAATAAGTCACTTATGTTAACAACAGGATTTGTTGTATTTCTAGACCCAAGATAAACTAAGCTTTTAATAATTGCTGAAAAAGATTTAGATATTTCCCTGCATGCGATCCATCAATTAATCCATGATGTCCGTTAATTGATATATTCATAATCTTTTTATTTCCGACTTGTTCAAATTTTCCAAAAGTAATTTTGGGTACACTATCTTCAAATTTATAGTTTCGTGCATGTGTTAAGCCGGTAATTTTATACCATGGTACCGATGAATAATGAATTGTATCTTTTCTTGCTGTATCAGAATTAACACCTAAGCCAGTAATTTTGGCTACTCTTTCTGCTTCTTTCTTTATGTTTTTGCTAAATTCTTCTAAATCTTTGTGGTATTCAATAAACGACATAGCATATAAACCATCTTTGTTATTTAATGTGGCTGATGCATGAATTTTATCGAAACAAACGATTTGATTATCCTCAATTCGCAACCTGAAGTCTTCTAGGAGATTAGCTGCCATTAATGATTTATGCAGGTAATTATGATAAAAAGGAATGCCTACTTTTTTAGAGTAATCGTAAGCTATACTGCAGTCAACTTCAGATACAATTCCCCAAAATGGCTCATCAAAATTTTTAAACCATTCAAAATGTTCTTTTCTTTCCCATTTGTTATAATCAATGATTTTCTTCATTACAAGTAATTTAAAACTTCGGATATACTTTTAACTTCTATAAAACTACTATCATCAATTTTATCCGAAGCCACATTCTCATGTTCCCAGGTTGTATGAAAAGGTACATGAATCCCATTGCCTCCAATTGCTACGATAGGTAAAATGTCTGATTTAATTGAGTTTCCTATCATTACAAATTCACTTGATTTTATCTCTAGGTGATTTAAAAGTTTTGTGTAATCAGATTCTTTCTTTTCGCTCATAATTTCTATATGATGAAAAAACTTTTCCAATCCTGATTTCTTCAGTTTTCTTTCCTGATCTAAAAGATCACCTTTGGTAGCAACAATTAGTTTGTAGCCATCATTAAATAATTTGCTTAGCACTTGTTCAACTCCATCCAAAAGTATAACAGGCTTATTTATCTGTTGTTTGCCTAAGTCTAATATCTTTTCTATAATTTCAGTAGGTACTTTTTTATTGCTAATGTTAATAGCTGTTTCAATTAACGAAAGCATAAATGCTTTAACTCCATAACCATATAGCTTAAGATTTTGAATTTCGGTTTGAAAAAGTTGTTTGGAAATATCCTCTGTCGGAAGAAAGTCCTTTAGTAGTTCACAGAATTTATCTTCTATCTCCTTGAAATAAGGTTCATTTACCCAAAGTGTGTCATCGGCATCAAAACCAATAACTTTTATATGATTAAACATAAATAAAAATTAGAAAAGAATAATATTTAATAAAATTTCTTTACCTCGTTTTTTAATGCTTCTAGAGCCATACTTACAGGTGATTTTTCCTGAACTACTACATTTTCAAGAATAAGTTTACTTAAATTAAAAGCAGGGGCATCTGGATTTACTTTACTAGCCGATCCATTAATTAATTGAACAGTATTAGTTCGCGCATTTTTAACTATTTCCCAAACCTGAGGAGATACATAAACTTGTTGTGAAACATTATGATCAAATTCAGAACGGATTGTATTTAATAACTCAACCTGAAGCTGTTTTGAAGTATATCCTGGCTTATTTAATCGCATAATTAATGATTCAGGAGAAATTCGCTCAAGTAACAAGGCAATACGTTCATAAGCTTGTAATCGAATTGGAGTTATTATCTTTTGATTTCCTAAAGCAATTTCAGAGTTTCTTTTATGCTGATCATTTTTAACCATTTGTTTTATTAAAACTATGCTTACAATCAAAACAATGATAGCAGGTAAAGTATATTTTAAAATTTCAAATAATTCGTTCATAACTTTGATATTAAGGATTTTGTAATTATTTCCTATATTGTTTTACAACACAAATAATTAGCTATTTTTATTTTATCTTTACACAATAACGAAAATAAATCAACTAACAATATTATTAGTTTGATCAAATTTAATAAAAAATAATTCATATTGGTTGATGTAAACACATTGACCCTTTTAATTTTTAGGAATTATGGAAAATGTATCACAAAGAGTTACTTCGCTTTCTATATCACAAACGCTTGCAATGAGTCAGAAAAGCCGTGATTTACAGTCTAAGGGTGTTGATGTTATTAACCTTAGTGTAGGCGAACCCGATTTTAATACTCCAGATCATATTAAAGAAGCTGCAATAAAAGCTATAAATGACAATTACAGTCATTATTCTCCTGTGCCTGGTTTTCCTGAGTTATTAAAAGCAATCTCAGGAAAATTAAAAAGAGAAAATAACCTCGATTACGGTACAGATCAGATTGTTGTTTCAAATGGAGCAAAACATTCCTTGGCAAATATAATTTTATCATTAGTAAATAAAGGCGATGAAGTTATTGTTCCTGCTCCTTATTGGGTAAGCTATGTTGAACTAGTGAAGTTAGCAGAAGGGAAAAATGTAGTTATAGAAACTTCTTTAGATTCTGATTTTAAAATTACTCCTGAGCAACTGAAAAGTGCAATTACACCAAAAACAAAAGCATTGTTTTTATGCTCGCCATCAAATCCATCGGGAAGTTTGTATTCAAAAGATGAATTGGAAGCAATTGCCAAAGTGGTTGAAAATAGTGGAGTTGATATGTATATTTTATCAGATGAAATTTATGAACACATTAATTTTATAGGTAAACACGAAAGTATAGCACAATTTGAATCAATTCGTGATAGAGTTATTATAATTAATGGTGTATCAAAAGGGTATGCAATGACCGGTTGGAGAATTGGATATATTGCTGCTCCACAATGGATTGCAAAAGCCTGTAATAAAATTCAGGGTCAGTTAACTTCAGGAGCTTCTTCTGTATCACAAATGGCTTCAGTTGCCGCGCTTAATATTCAAACTACTAATATTGCCGATATGGTTTTGGCTTTTAAACGTAGAAGAGACCTTGTAGTTAAATTAGCACAAGAGATTGATGGATTTAAAATAAATGTACCTGAAGGAGCATTTTATTTATTTCCTGAGGTAAAATCACTTTTCGGAAAATCAAATGGTGAAATAACTATAAATAATGCATCTGACTTATCGATGTATATTTTAGAAAAGGCTCATGTGGCTACAGTACCGGGTTCTGCTTTCGGATCGCCTGATTATATAAGGTTTTCGTATGCTACTTCAGATGAAAATCTTATCGAAGCAATGGCTCGAATGAAAAAAGTTATTGATAGTCTTAAATAATAAAAAAGCCGGTTTAAAACCGGCTTTTTTATTGATCTTCAATGTGTTTGCACATAGTTGCATATAATTCTTTAATATTTATTGGCTTAGAAATATAATCATCGCAACCAGCTTTAAAACTTTTTTCCTTTTCAGACGACATTGTAAATGCAGTTTGAACGACAATAGGCATATTTTCATCAATATGTTTAATTTGTGTAGTAGCTTCAATTCCGTCCATTATTGGCATTCTTATATCCATAAGAACGATATCAATATCAGGATTAGTTCTGAAAAGTTTAACTGCTTCTTTACCATTTTCGGCGTGGATTATATCAACATTCGTTTTTTCTAAAGCTTTTCTTAATAATAAGAAGTTAGCTTCATCGTCTTCTGCAATTAATACTGTTTTACCAGCCCAATCATAGTCAAGTTTTGATCTAACTTCCTCCTTGCTAAAAGCAATTCTAAAACCAATAACTAAAATGTCATCAAGCTGTTTTCGTTCACCTTTCCAGTTTTCGAATGCTTGTTCAATAATATATTTTTGTTCAGAAAGTGATTTTGTATTATTTTCAATTAATAGCTTTTTAAAATTAGCTGAAAGATATTTTCTCCCATCCGGTCCACCAAATTGATCAATGAAACCATCAGAAAAAATATAAATTAAGTCATCCTTTTCGAGCTTAACTACATTATTTTGAAATGATTCTTTTGCTCGACGGTGAATTCCAATTGGCATTCTGTCGGGCTTTGTTTCTAACAATTCATTATTTCTGATTAAATACAAAGGATTGTTAGCTCCTGAATATTCAAGTGTTTTATTTTTATGATTTATTATGCAAAGTGCAATATCAAGACCATCACGACTTTCTCCTGTTGAACCTGTTTGTCTCAATGAACTAATAATGTGAATTCTAAGCTCATTTAATATTTCATTGGCATGAATATTTGAAGTCTTATTTATTATTTCATTTAAGAATGTTATTCCTAACATACTCATCAATGCTCCAGGTACTCCATGTCCAGTGCAATCTGCAGCAGCAATATATATTTTGTCATCTACTTGTTTCGTCCAGTAAAAGTCACCACTTACAATATCTCTCGGTTTGTAAAATATAAAGTGTTCAGATAGTAAATGTTGAATAAATCTGTTAGGAGGTAGTACTGCAGATTGGATTCTTTTTGCATACAGAATGCTATCCTCAATTTTTTTGTTTTGCTTACGAACAATGTCGTGCTGTATTTTTATTTTATGTTTTTGTTCGGCAATTTTATCTCCTTGCTTCATTATAAAATTCAGATCTTCTTCCATTATTGCCTTTTGCTTGGCCATTTCAGATTTCTCCTCAGCCATCTTATCTCTTTCTTTCTGAATTTTTGTTCTCTGATTTGTTACAACATCACCTTGTTTAATATAGAAATTAACATCTTTTTCTAAAACAGCTAATTTATTCTCATACTCTTCTATCTTTTTATTAAGTTTTTCTTCTCGTAATCTAAGTATGGTAATGTCATGAGCTAAAAGAACATATCCCAATACTTCTCCCTTTTCAGACATTAATTCTGAAATTTTTGCATATAAAAAGAATGTATCTGAATTTTTAGAAATCGTAAATTCAAATTGCTGGTTTACAGTTGTTTCTTTAAGTTTTGTTAAGTTTTTTTCAAAATTTAATTTAAAATCATTGCTGATAAATATTTCCTTATAATTTTTATATAATGATTTCTCAGGATTTATATCAATAATATTGTGTCTTTCAGGTAATCTAATGTCAATGTAGTTTTCATCTGTATCAAGGATAAATAGATAATCTGCTAAAGATGAAATAGCATAAAAGATATTTTCTTTTATCGGTTCCATATTTGTATTTATCGAATTATTTGATTTACCCATAATTGTATTTAGTTAAGTAAAATACTTTTTACCATTTTAATCAGGCTTTCAACATCAATTGGTTTATGAATTAATTCTGTTGCTCCAGCTTCAATGGCAATTTTTCTTATATTTGACTCACTCTTTGCAGTAATAAAAACTACTGGTATATTTTTCATTTCAGGCTTGCTTTTTAATTCTTCTAATACCTTAAACCCATCTTTGTCGGGCATCATTATATCAAGTAGAATTAATGATGGTTTATGGGTTTCAAGAAAATCAAAAGCTTCTTTCCCGTTAACTGCAGCGGATGATTTAATCCCTTCAGTTTCAAGTATGCTTTGTAATAGGAAAACATTCGTATTTGAGTCATCTACTATTAAAACAGTTTTTTCCATAAAAGGTTGAGTAATTAATTAGTTTTACTACTTATATAACTTAAGAGATTCTTTTTGCTATTCTCAAAATCTAAAGCCAGACTAACTGTTGCATAGTATTCAGATTGATTTATAGTAAAAGCATAAGCATACTTAGCAATATCCAGTTTGGAATTTTCATAACTAAATAATTCAAGTATACCTTTTATTTGTACAGCAGTAAAGCACTTTTTCAATTGTATAAGATGCTTTGCCGTATTTATTTTATTTGTATTAAATTTCTCGTTTTTAATTGTTGTGAGAACATTTCTGTATTGTGTATTGCTAACCTCACATGGTTTAACGGTCACCTGTCCGTGAGTGCTGAGAGACTCTATAAAAGCACTTCTTCCTGATGGAGTATTAAAAATTTGTTTCATCTCAATATAATTATCAAGATCATATACCGATTTTTGAGCTATAGTTGCAAATTTTAGTTTTAAGCTTTCTGATTTAAACAATGAACCAATTTTCATAAGTCCTGAAGTAGGCAAACAATTATTTTGAATTAAATTAACCGCTTTGCCATATTTTTCTTGATCACCATTTATATAATAAATTTGACTTACTATATTATTAAAATGATTTCCAGAGATTGGTTGCGAGCAATTTTTAGCTCCTTTGTAATTTTTATATTGGGGATAGTTATAGTTTGGAAATTCGAAATTATGTGATACCGGATTTTCGTTATTATTGATCTGTTCTTCTTTAATTTTTATATAATCGTATAAACGAAAAGCATTTGAAAAATAAATAAATGTATCGAAAACATCGTAGAAGTTTTCTTTATCGATAGTTCTTTTGTAGGCTGCTCTTGTGAATTTTAGCCTTATAATATCTTCTTCAAAAAGAAATGCAATTTCTTTAACTTGCTTACTTGATAAGCAAGAACTTCTTAATAATTGTTTAGAAATCTGTAAACGTGAATTATCGTTTTGTTTGCTTTTTATCAGTTGATATTTGTTATTAAAGTGTTGATCAGATATTGCTTGATCGCAATCTGTACTTTGTGCATATACCAAACCTGTAAATGCTGTTAGGAGTAGGAAAACAACAAATCTTTTCATAAACTAAAATTTAAAAGAGTAAATTTGAAACTTACTTTTTACAAGTAAAAGGATCGAATTGATTACAATTCCTCGTATTCAATATATTTAAAAGGAATTCCAATTATTGATTCAAAATATTGTCCTGATTCCAATACATCAAGATCGCCTTCTTCATAAAACCAATTAACTAAAATATTACTATTCTCAGGATTATTTTCAAGCAGTCGCAGCATTTCAAGAATGAATTTTGAAGAGCTGGTATTAAAATACTCTAGCTTTATGTCAACCCGAATTTCTTTAGATGTAAATTCTTTTGTCCAGTCAAGAAGAGGTTTGAAAAATCTAGCAGCATCCTCAGGAATTGAACGCCCCTCAATTTTTAGAACACCATTTGTACTTAAAGCAACGGAAGGAGTCTTTTCTGTTTCTTTTATAACTAAATCTTTCATATTATATTATCCTAACTAAAGTTTAACCCAATTTATAAAAATTCTTGCAAAAAAAGTAAAAATCAATACTAATTTACAATTAATTTGCTAATAATTGCAAAAAGTTTGACCGAATGTTTCAAATAATATATAATAATACGATTTTTATAAATTAAACGTATCAAAATAAATATATTTTTGTACCGAAATAGTGGTTTTGTAAAAATAATGATAAATGATGAATTCTAAGCTGTTTAAAACTATCGTTTTTATATTTTTTATTGGTTTTCTAATATTAATAATATTGGGAAAACGATATTATAATCGAATTTATAAATCAAATAGTCTAAAGGACAGTTACTTGTATATTCCCACAGGTTCTGATTTTGATAACGTTGTTCAAATTTTAAGCGATGATAGTTTATTAAGGAATTTAGAATCTTTTGAATGGTTGGCTTTAAAGAAGAATTATCACAATCATGTTTATCCTGGACGTTACAAGTTGGATAGTTTGATGAATAATAATGATATTATTAATAAGTTGAGATCTGGTCATCAGAATCCGGTTAAAGTTGTTTTTAATAGCATTAGGACTCGTGAACAGCTTGCTTCAAAAATTTCGAAACAAATTGAAGCCGATTCTATTTCCTTAATGAATGTGTTTAATGATGATTCAATAGCTTTTCAGTATGGATTAGAGCATGAAACGTTTACATGTATTTTTATACCTAATACATATGAATTTTGGTGGAATACTACTGCTGAGAAGTTTGTTAAAAAGATGCACGCTGAATATAAGCGCTTTTGGAACGAGGGTAGATTAGAAAAGGCAAAAGTGTTAAATCTTACACCAGAGGATGTTACAACTCTTGCTTCTATTGTTGACGAGGAGACGTATTTTAACAATGAAATGCCAAGGGTTGCAGGAGTATATATTAACAGGTTAAGAAAAAGGATGCATTTGCAGGCTGACCCAACATTGAAGTTTGCTCTTGGGGATTTTTCTATAAAGCGAGTTTTAAATGTTCACAAACAAATAGATTCACCTTACAATACTTATAGAAGATATGGTTTACCTCCGGGACCTATTTCTTTTCCTTCGGTTTCGGCAATTGATGCTGTTTTGAATTACGAAAGCCATAGTTATCTGTATTTTTGTGCAAAACCAGATTTTTCGGGTTACCATAATTTTGCAAAAACACTTTCACAACATAATATTAATGCCCGCAATTATCAGCGAGCATTAAATAAAGAACGAATATGGAGATAATGTTTATTTGTCTTCTATTTTAAAGATTATAGGAAAAGTAAATATTACATCAACGGCTTTCCCTTTTTGAGTTCCCGGTTCCCATTTGGGAGAACTATAAACAATTCTTAAAGCTTCTTGATCAAGTGCAGGATGAACTCCGCGAGCTACTTTAGCATCTTTAACATATCCGTTTTTACCTACTGTAAATTGGACATAAACTCTACCTTCAATGCCTTCATTTAAAGCCTATTGAGTAATATGGGAATAGCTTTTATTTTAAAGAAGTGTATTAAGATCAAAACCAATCATCATTAGAACACTAACAGTTTTTCCGTCCTTAATGCCAGGTTTCCATTTTGGAGAACTGTATAATACCCGTGATACTTCTTGTTGAATAGCAGGATGATAGCTTTTACTATCTTGTGATAATACAGCATTATGGATAAATCCTTCCTTTGTAACTATAAATTGAATTAAAACTTCTCTATCTGCATCCGGATCAAGTGCTTCTTTTGGGTAGTTTATTTTATTTTGAAGGAATTTTATAAATTCATTTTTACTTTCTATTTTGTTTTTAGCACCACCAAATAATGGCTCCTGATCAACTCCCCAGGAAAAGTAATATTCCATTCCGCCAAACTCCATTTTTTCAGGTGCAATTTGAGTGTTAACGATTGTATCTGTTTTATCAGGCTCATAATTCCTTTCTATAAAAGATAATAAGGTAACTGTTTTGGCCTGTTTAGAAGAAATGTTTTTTACAAATAAATGATAGACTGCAGTTTCGTTTATTTCATATTCTGATATAGTTACTTTATTTTTTACTGTTGTAGATATTGGAGTTATTGGTTCTTTTGACTTATTGCTATAAAGATTTACTTTAAATTGATTTGGTTCGTTTTGGTAAAATGATAATGAGTATATGGTATATTTTGACAAAACAACCGAGTAACGAGCTTCATTATTTGCTTCAATATTAACCTTAAAATCTTTTAAATATGTTGCATCAGATGCACAGCCTACAATATCTGTTAATTCTTGATATGAAATTTCGTCAATGCCTTGTGCATTAGAATTTAATTGTATTCCAAGAAATAAGGCTATAAGTGTGATAATTATTTTATTCATGTTTTTTAGATTTTTAATTAATAATTAGATTGTTTCCATCCGCGGAGATTTCACAATTAAAGTCACTCTGGATTTTTTCCAGAATTTCGTCAATATCAGCATTTGTAAATGTTGCTGTAAATAGTTTATTATTAAGATCTTTATTTTCGATTATTACTGGTATATCAAAGTATTCAGACAATGAGCTTGTTACTTCGCTTAAAGCAGTTTTATCGAAATGTAACAATCCGGTTTTCCAAGCTAAATAATTTATATTATTATCTGTTTCGGTAGCAATAAAATGTGCTACAGAATTGTAAGTTGCTTTATCTCCTTTGTTTAGCATTAGCTTAGTTGATTCAGGTAAAAGAGGATTAAAAAGCTCCACTTCACCTTCTTCTACTTTTGCAGTAAGTTCATTAGCTCTTTCATTTGAATTAATATAGAAAGAAGCAGAATTAGCAGTGAGTTCAATGTTTTTACAAACAACACTAATTTCTTTCTTTGGCTTTTGATTAATCTCAAAATAAGCTTCTCCTTCAACATATATTTTAGAGTTTTTCTTTAATTCAAAGGGAATCTTTATGCTGCTTTCTGAATTTAACCAGACTGTAATATCGTCTGTAATATGTAAGGTTATTTTCTCTCCTGCATCAACTGAAACTTCGGCATATTGAACAGTATCTTTTGTTTTATTAAGTTCAATTATAGTGAATATTAAAATTGCCGTTAAAGCTGCTGTATATATAGGTTTTAATATTGCTTTGTAATTTAAAAATGGAATTAATAATTTTATATTTTTAATAAAACTTGTGTTGTTATTAATTGAGTTATTGATTGTTTTCAGAGATTTTAAAGTATCTGTTTCATAAGATTTAAAATCAATCTCTGAGTATTCAATATTATGTTGATTCAAAACCTGATCTAAATCAAATTTAGATTTGGTCTTAGTTTTATTATTTTTGAATATGTTAAGTAATTTTTTCATTCTATTTGTATAACGTTTACAAAATTTCGTTCCCCTAATATTTCAGTTGATTTTTAAATGGTTCTAAGTATTGTCGCATTTTTTTGTAAGCAATGGTAAGTTGATTTTCAACTGTTTTATTTGAAATTTTTAGGTGCAGAGCAATTTCTTTAATACTTAGTCCTTCTTGTTTCGCCAAACGAAATATTTCTTTAGCCTTAGGAGGTAGTTGCTCAATTGCTGTCTCAATAATAGCTTTTATTCTAGCTTTATTGTCTTCTATAATACTCTCATCCGCACTATTATCAGCAATTAAATTCTCCTCGTATTTTTTTCTTGTATTTATTTTTCTGATTTCGTCAATTACTTCATTCTTAGTATAGGTAAATAAGATTTTACCAATATCGTTATTATAAGAAGTATTAGAGCTGGTTTGCCAAATTTTAATAAAGGTTTGCTGAACAGATTCTTCTGCAATTATTGCATTGTTACAAAAATGTAAAGCAAAACGATAGAGAGGTTTGTGGTACTTAAAAAACAAATTATCGAAGGCAGTTTTATTACCTTGTTGAATTTCCTGAATTAAGTATTTATCGGATTTATTGTGCATTAATTTTTTTCTGTAAAACGTGTCCCGAATTTAATACCCCCAAAGGAAACTTTCTTTAATTAAAAATCTAAACCAGTTTTGGAATAAATATCTATCAGAATTTTTTCTTCATTTTCCCAGCATAGCTCTTGTGCAGCTCGCTCAGTATTTTCTTCCCATTTTTGATAGATTTCTTTTTGTTTTATTATCTCATTTATTTTTTTTGCAAGTGCTTTTGGGTTCTTGTGCTCGTAAGTTGTACCAATCTTATATTTAGTAATGATTTTTTGCATTTCGGGAAATGGAGAAACTAATACAGGAACTCTGGCTTGGATATAATCGAAAAGCTTATTTGGTAGAGCATAATAGTAATTTAATCCTAAGTTTTCTTCTAAGGAAACTCCTAAATCTGCTTTTTGCGATTCTTTTTTTAGTTCATCAATTGAGATCCTTCCTTTCAGATCAACTTTTTCTGTAAGATTTTTATCTTGGATTTGCTTTTGTAGTTGCTTGGAAATGTCACCATTACCAAAAATTGTAAGCTTTATATTTTCAACGTATTGCATGGAATCTATTAGTTGCTCTAATCCTCTGCCTATATTTAATGCACCCTGATAAATTATATTGAAGGTTTCTGTTTTTGCAGGTTTTAAAATCTCATGGGAACTAATAAAGTTCGGAAGGTTTCGAACTACTCTCATGTTTATTCCATAAAGTTTTTGGTACTCAAAAGCGATTGATTCTGAAACCGTATAAGCATATTTTACTTTTGGTAGAATGCGTTTCTCGATTGATTTCCAGATATTTTGTATTTTCTTTCGTTCTTGAAGTTCAGGAACTTCAGTAAAGTATTCGTGGCTATCGTAAACAAGTTTTCCGGATTTAATTTTTGAGGCTAAGTAAGAACCTAGTAAGGTGTCCAAATCATTGGAAACGATAACATCAAATTTTCTGAAAATGATATAGAAAAATAGCCTGAAGTTATATTCCATATAAAAGCAGGGACCTTTTTTAAATAGCAATCTGAATCTTTTTGTTTGGTACGGTCTTTTATCCAAAGCAATGCTGTTTGGTTTATTTCTTCCAACAACAGTAACATTAGCTCCCGACTTTAAAAGTGTACACGAGATTTTGTGAACCCTGTTGTCAGTACTAATATCATTTGTTATTGCAAGTAAAATTCTTTTCACTTTATGTTTCCTGCTTTTATTATAATTATTCAGCAATATGTATCTTTGAGCAATAAAAGTAATAACATATGTTTGAAATAAAAGAAAATATATCACTAAAAAACTATAATACTTTTGGGATTGATGTAAATAGCAAATTTTTTGTTGAATGCAATTCTACTCAAGATATAATTGAATTCTTAAAATCATATCAAAATTCTGATCTGCCATTAATGATTTTAGGTGGTGGTAGTAATGTTCTTTTTACTCAGGATTTTGATGGATATATTCTACATCCTTCAATCAAGGGAATTGAAATCCAAAATGAAACAAAGACTGATGTTACTTTAAAAGTTGGAGCAGGTGAGGACTGGGATGAATTTGTTGCATATTGTGTTGAACATGGTTGGGGGGGAATTGAAAATTTATCGTTAATTCCAGGAAATGTTGGGACTTGCCCAATTCAGAATATTGGTGCGTATGGAGTTGAGGTTAAGGATGTTATTGCGGAAGTTGAGACGATGGATATTAAAACATTTAAATCTTTAAAATTTAAAAATCAAGAATGTAATTTTGGATATAGAGATAGTATTTTTAAACGTGAGTTGAAAGGTACTTTTGTTATTACACACGTATCGTTTAAGCTACAAAAACAACCTGTTTTTAAGCTCAATTATGGTAAATTGAATGAAGAACTAAAACGTTTTGGTGAAGTTAATTTGGCTAATATAAGACAAGCAGTTATTGATATTAGAGACTTAAAATTACCTAAGCCTGAAGAGCTTGGAAATGCTGGAAGCTTTTTTAAAAATCCTGTTGTTGAGAAATCAAAAGTCATTGAATTAAAATCTCAATATGAAAATATGCCAAGCTATGACCAGGGAATAGGAAAAGTGAAGATACCTGCAGGTTGGTTAATTGAAAAAGCTGGTTGGAAAGGAAGAACAATTGGTAATGCAGGAGTACATAAAAATCAAGCTCTGGTTATAGTAAACTATGGAGGAGCTGCGGGTTCCGATATTTACAATCTTGCGACTGAGATTCAGAAATCGGTACAAACGATGTTCGATATAGATATTGCTATGGAAGTTAATATAGTTTAATAGCTATTATAACTTACAATCTCATCAGTATTCTTTCTTCGTTTTTCGCGTGTTTCTTTTTCAGAATAACCTATTGTAATAATTAACGGAACACGTTTTGATTTAGGAATATTTAGCAATGTTTTGACCTTTTTTTCGTCGAACCAGCCTAACATGCAGCTTCCCAAGCCTTCGGCTGCAGCTTGCAAGCAAATGTGTTCTGCTGCAATTCCAATATCAATTAGGGGGAAATGTTTTCCTTTAATTAATCCGCCTGCATTTGCAGTAAATTTGGCTTTTTCTTCAACAATTACTATGTGAATTGGTGCTTGCTTAGTAAAATGATTTATACCTAAAACTTTACTTGAAGTGCAATCTGCAATTTTATTTTTCAATTCCTGATTACCAACTACAATAAATTTCCATGGTTGTGAATTACATGCTGAAGGAGCCAAGCGTCCAGCTTCTAGCACTCTTTCAAGTTTTTCTTTTTCAATTGGAGTTGAAAGGTAAGCTCTATCGCTCTGACGATAGTTAATGAGTTGCAATAGTTCTTTTCCATTCATTTTAAAGTACTTTTTTACAATTATATGAAAACAATTCTAAACTTACATGTCATTCCTGGGAACTTTTCTCATGAGCAAGTGAATAAAACGGGAATCTTAAGATAATAATTTTAAATAAAAAGATCCCCGATCAAGTCGGGGATGACAAATAACATTATATAATATTATTTAATTTTTTCAATTAATAACCACTAGCTTGTCCATCTTTTCTTGATTCTGAGGCTCCATAATAAACTCCGTTTTTAGTATCGTACATAATTGCCTGATAACCACCATATCCTCCAAGATCGAAAGTAATTGTATGACCTTTTTTCATAAGTTCACGAATTACTTCATAATCAATTCCCGATTCAAGATAAAGGATTCCACCATCTTCCATAATTTCACCAGTTGGTTGTGAACTGCCTCCATGTCTTATTCTTGGAGCATCACCAGCTTCTTGTAAGCTCATTCCAAAATCAATCATATTTACAACTATTTGTGCATGACCTTGCGGTTGCATTGATCCACCCATAACTCCAAAACTCATAAAAGGTTTTCCATCTTTTGTTATAAAAGCTGGAATTATCGTATGAAATGGTCTTTTCCCCGGCTCATAACAATTCATATGTTTTGTATCTAATGCAAATAGTTCGCCACGATCTTGCAAAATAAAACCTAAACCTTTTGGTGTCATTCCTGAACCCATGCCACGATAGTTACTTTGAATTAAGGATACCATATTCCCGTATTGATCAGCTACGGTCATATATATTGTATTTCCCTGTTCTAATTCTCCTGCCGGATAATTTCTGGCTGCACGTTCAGGATCTATAAGTTTTTTTCTTTCAGTAGAATATTCTTTAGAAATTAATTGTTCTACAGGAATGTTATTAAAATCCATATCGGAGTAATATTTCGCTCTGTCTTCAAAGGCCAGTTTTTTTGCTTCTGTAAAAGTATGAATATATTCAGTGCTTCCAAATCCCATTGATGCTATATCATATCCTTCAAGGATATTTAACATTTGTAAAGCAGCTGTGCCTTGTCCGTTCGGAGGTAATTCCCAAACATCAAAACCACGATAATTAACAGAAATTGGTTCTACCCATTCTGATTTATGACTTGCCAAATCTTCGAAAGAAAGAAAACCGCCTTGTTCCTTTATATAACGATCAATCTCTTTTGCTATTTCACCTTTATAAAATACATCTCTTCCACCTTTAGCAATTTTCTCAAGTGTATTTGCGAGGTAAGGATTTTTAAAGATTTCTCCTTTTGCAGGAGCCTTTCCATTAATTGTAAATATTTCTGAAAAGTTTTTGAATTCTTCTAATCTTGGAACGCTAAGATTCCAGTAATAAGCTATTAACTCACTTACAGGAAAACCTTCACGTGCATATTTTATTGCAGGATCAAGAATTTCGGTCATTTCTAAAGTCCCAAATTTCTTGTGCATTTCGAACCAACCATCAACACATCCAGGAACGGAAACTGGTAATGGACCATGTGAAGGAATTTTGTCGTAACCCTTTTCTTTAAAATAATCTAAAGTGAGTGATTTTGGAGATCGACCACTTGCATTAAGGCCATATAATTTTTGGGTTTTTGCATCCCAAATAATTGCAAATAAATCGCCACCCATTCCATTTCCGGTTGGTTCCATTAAACCTAGTGTTGCGTTGGCAGCAATAGCTGCGTCAATAGCATTGCCACCTTTTTTAAGAATATCTAATGCAACTTGTGTTGCTAATGGTTGACTTGTTGCTGCCATTCCATGTTTTGCAATAACTTCAGAACGTGTTGCAAATGTTTTTCCTGTAACTCTATCTTGTGCACACATAATGTTAATACTTGAAATAATTGTTAATAAAGCAATTACAAAATTCTTCATGATTGTATGTTAAGTTTTTGAGATTAAATATTGGACTTTGTATAAACTAAATAGTTTAACAATGTAAACTATATATTATTGCTAATTTTTTTAAGAGCTTTTTCTCTAATTATTTCTTGAATATTTCTGTTTTCAATTTTACTTTCTAACCAGGAAATTATATCAAAATAAATAAATGGGCGACGTTCGTAAAACTTATCATTTAAAGGAATAAGTTGCTCTCGCAAATCTTTAAAAGAATCAATAAGTTCATCTCTGGTAATTGAGCTAAGTTTACGAAGAAATTTCATTATTATTTTTTGGAATTGATGTAAATCATTTTTCTTAATTAAAAAACGATATGTTGATCGGATGTAATAATCCACTAAGTCAATATTTCCAAGCTCATAATGACTAATAAGGTTTAATACACGTGCAAAACTATGAATGTCAGATCTAAGATCAACATCTTTCATATTAATAATCTTATTTAACCAGTGAACAACATTCTGATAATCATTATTTCCAAAAAACATGCAAGCAAATTTGTAATAGAAAATAATTATATAATGTGTGTCGAGCAGGTGTTCATATTTTTCAAGGCTTTCAGCAATTTCTGGAATTATTTCTGACCCTTCCTTAAATTCGCCCTGCATAAAATACTTGTTTATTTTATGTGTTGAAGAATATTTGAAAAGCAGTAAATTAATATTTTCAGTAAGTTTTAGATCAGGGGTTCTTGCAATTGAATCAAGCTTTTGAACAGTATTTTTGAATTCCTTAAACTTATGAAGTTTCGATTGCGAAACAAGTAAATTGTTTATAGATCGAATATACATTTCAATTTTTGGTACAATCAAAGTTTTATTCTCATCGAAAAGATTAACCCATTTCTTAGCATATTCATATCCACGTTCAAAATCCTGAATAAATGAATAATACCCCACAAATGAATTGTATAAATACATTTTTTCATCGAAAGAAAGCTGTTCTTCTTGAAATACTGGCAAGGTGGAATAAAGAAAACTGTTTACTAACTCAAAATCTTTGTGATTTCTTAAGAATCCTATTTTTAGGTAAAATGAATAAAGCTTAATGGTTAGATTCGAGAATGTATTTATGTTTTTTATTTTTTCATTTATCTGATCCGAGGCTTTAATAAGCAAGCTCACTTTATCTTCAATATTTGTCTTGATAAATTTAGTTACCAATCTCTTTTCGAACTCAGTAATTTCTAATAAAAGCATATTCTTATTGTACTTCTCTGCCATGCTTTTTGCTTTATCGAGCATTTTAATGCATTGATCGTAAAGACATTTGTTGTATAATATGGTTGAATAGTCCAATAATTCACGTATGCGCAAATCAATATCTTCATTAGAATTTAAATTTCGTAGATTTTGAAGAATATGCTTATATAAATGAGCTTTTAAATTTGAAAGTTGTTGGCTTTTTATAGATTGATCCTTAAGTAGAATTTTAGATTCGTCGAATTCTTTTTGTTTATCAATTAAATCAAAAAGCTTTAAATATTTTGTGTCTTCTCCTGCTGTTTGTTTATTCACGTGCAGTTTAAAATATCTCTTCTCTGCTTTTGTAAGCGATTTTATTAACTGAAATAGTGGATCTGTATTTTTGTTGGGCATTGTAGTTTTCTTTTTATTAAATAACATTATAGAACGTTAGCATTCAAAATAATAGCATGATCTTTTGTTATTTGTTTATTAAATAGACATCGTAATTCGCAAAATAATTAGTTTTTGAACTATGATTACAAAAAATACATTTGGTCGGTTGTTTATGATTAAAAACAAATGTAAAGAAAAAATCGAAAATACAAATTTATTGCTATGAGTATATTAAAAACCTCAACTTTAACATCTGGCGTTCTTGCAATTGCAAAGGATGTAAAGAAAAGTGAACAAGAATATTTAGATATAAAAATTGTTAAAGAAGGTTCGGAAAGCAGGGAAAATATTTTAGTTGTTGATGTTGAAGGTGAAAAAGTTTCTAATTACGATGAATTGGTTCAATCAATTGATGATATGGGTTTTGGGGTGGTAATATCTGATGTTTTTACCAAGGTTTTTAAAGCCAAAGCAATGAGCTATGGTATTTTTACAATTGAAGTGTCGAGAAAATTTCTTGAAAAGATTATGAATGCTAGTAAGGAGTCTGCAATTAAGTTATTTATTGATTTAAAAGGACAAGAGGTAATGATAATTGATTCGGGTGAAAAGGAGTATTTTGAGATGAGCGATTATGATCGTGAAAGTCTTGAAATTGGGAAAGATGATGTAGATAATTTATATGATGTGTGGGACGGTATTGAAAGCACGCATGAGGAGGTAGTTGATTATATAGAAGATTAATGATATACAATTTTTGATTCTCATAATTGTAGTTTTGCAAAGAAATAGCTGTTTTAGTTTTAAAACAGCTATTCTTATTTTTATTAAGGATATAAATTTTAAAAAAGTGTAATAAATAATACTCCAAGAATCATAATTACAGCACCAAGTATTCTTTCTCGGAGCCCTTTTTCTTTAAAAATTAGTGATCCAAATAATACGCTCAGAACTGTACTTGTTCTTTTGATTGAAATTAGATAAGCAACTAGTGTCATTGAAATGGCTATCATATGAAAAGTAATCATTAAGCCATGAAAAATCCCAACAGGAATTAATGTTTTGAGATTCTTTGGTATTTGCTTTATATTTTTCCTGGATTTTAAAAAAACAAAAGGAGTAATTCCCATTGTAATAAAGATATTTACAGCTACTCCATAAAATATTGGTGATGAATTTTGCAAGCCTATTTTATCGAAGTTAGAAGTTATGCTCCAGATAAAAGCAACCAACAACATTAGTCGAGCTCCTTTATTATTAAGTAAAGCTTTAAATGGAGCAAGTACACCCTTCTTTTTTTCTTTGAGATTTAAAATATAAGAACCGAAAACAATTAGTATTATTCCAATTAATCCGAATAAAGTCGGAAACTCACCAATAATTAATGGTGATGTAATTAAAAGAAAAAGAGGAGTAAAGGTTGCAAGTGGGGATACTAAAGAAAGATCGGATAGTTTAATTGCTTTTAAATAGAGTATTGCGGTTGCAATATTTAATGTTCCGCTAATAAAAATTGCTAACCAAAAGCCTTTGGTTATTTCTGGTATCTCTATAAAAAATAGTAAAGGAAGTAATAAAGGCAAAGCAAAGAAATTTAATGCCCAGGCAACAATATACTCGTCCATATTTTTTAACCCGAATTTTCCTGCCACATCGGTGAGAGAGCGAAATACAGCTGTTAGAACAGCAAAAAAGATCCAGGTCATGAAGGTTAAATTTGATTAAATCAGAGAAAATTAGAATGTCCATACCAGGGAAATCTGCGGTGTTTGAGATATATGGTCAAGTTTAATATTCATGTTAAACGATACATCATCCAGATTCAGTTTATTTCCTAATATATAATTGTATCTTTCAAGTGTATCAAAAAGATAGCCCTTGGCAAGTACATGATAAGTTAATGTCCCAGTACAAAAAACGATAATCGCAGCAGTAAGATATCCAGATTCCTCTTCCAGTACAGTGCTATTATCAATACTTTCATTTCCGGTAGATACAACTCCAGGTTCAGTAGTAAAATGTTTATAAGATAAAAGTGGCGCAATAACCCACATTTGTGCAATACCAAATATGCGTGTTAATTTATAGGTATTTAGATTTCTTAATGCAGTTGAATCATTTAGAACATAAGGTTTTACATTCTTACCAAACATTCCAACATTGATATAAGTAGAACCTTGATCGGGAGAAAATTCCCTTTGAACAAAAAAGAATGGAGTTGCAGTCATCCAAACTGTTTTGGTTTTTAGGTACAAATCACTATGTTCTTTTCTTCCGGTAAATGTTAAACCCGGAATTTGAGAAAAAGAAATCTCCGAAAAGAAGCAGATTAATAAACTAAGTATAACTAACCTTTTTAACATAAGCACTGCAAATAGAATATTTATTGAAGCTAAATTTATGAAAAAGCTTTTAAACTAGAAAAGATATGATATTTTATTATGAAATTAATTGTAATTCATAATGTAAATCAATTAAAGTAAAATTGATTTCTTGATAATTGATTAAATAGTGCTAAATTCGAGCTTTGAGATAGGATTCCTATTTATAAACAAAATTTAATATTTATAATTAAAGGAAGTACAATGAAGGTTTATTTAAGTTTTTTGATCATTTTCTTTTTGCAGTTTTCAGCAAATAATACAATAGCCAAAGAAGTTCCTGTGTTTGAAATATTAGATGAAAGTATAGTTGATTATACATTTTTATACGGTGGTAAACAGCTGGTTGTGTGTAAGTCATGGGGGATTGAGATTTGGGACATGAAAACAAAAAGCAAGATTCATAAGCTGAATAATTCTGATATACAGTTTAATACATGTATCGACATAAGTCCTGATAATAGGTTTGTTGTTGCTGGAGGTTGGGATGGGAAAGTATTTTTATGGGATTTGAAATCATTGGAAATTGTTTGGGAATTAAAAACAGATAATAAGATTTTGGATGTAGAAATTGCTCCTGATAATTTATCGATTGCAGTAGCAAGTTCTAATTCAAATATTTACAAGATTAATTTAATAAATGGTGAAATTACCGGAATTCTAAAAGAGCATAGACTGGATGTTATGTCGTTAGAGTTTAAAGATGAAGGTAAATATTTATTTAGCGCAAGTGCAGACAAGTCTATCATAGTATGGGATTATAAAGAAGGGATTGTTGTTAACCAGTTATCTGATCATGACAATGTAATAAAAGATATATCATTTAATTCAGACGAATCAAGACTTATTTCGTGTGGTTTGGATGGTGTGATATCTATTTGGTATATAAAAAACATTAAAAATATAACCTTATTACAAAAAGATAAAATAAGTAGGAGTTGGTTATCTAATGTTAATTATTATAAAGATGGTAGCTCATATATAAGTTCAGATTTATCTGGAAAAATATTTCTTTTTGCAAAAGTAAACCTCACAAAGAATTTTAAAAAACCAATAATTAGAACTGAATTCGTTCCAAAGGAAGGCGATGCAATTGAAATAATGGTGCTAATCCAAAACTATGGGATTTGTATTTATGATGTAGCTGCTATGTATTAGTTTTTTAGTTGATTATTTATTTTATTTTGTTCTGTTTTGTAACACTACATTTAATCTAATTTTTATTTAGCTTTGTTTTAAATTAGGAATAAATGTTATGAGAAAATTATTTGTCATTTTTTGTTTCCCTATAATTATCTTATTTCTTGCAATTGCATGCAATAAAGAAGAGGAATTGTGGTTTGAGTCACTCGTGGTTTATACTGATGCGGTTAGTGAGATATCAGCTTCAGGAGCTTTATTCGCAGCAAAGGCTATAAATTATGATGAATTAGATATTCTTGACTATGGATTTGTTTGGGGAACAAATCAAGAACCATTACTTAATGAGTCGGAAATAATATCATTAGGTTCAAGTCTAAGTAGTTCAACATTTAAAGCAGAACTAACAGTTGAATTGAGACCTAGTACAGATTATTTTGTTTGTGCTTTTATTCAAACAAAAGACTTCATATTTTATGGAAAGGTGCAAAAGTTTCAGAATAATGTTAGTTATTGGAATTTGATTGATCAACTACCTTTGAGATCATTTAAAAGTGGTGTTTACAGAGTTTATGGATGCGTGATAAATGACAAGGGTTATATAAGTCTTGATCATTACAAAGATAGTTCAATTGACTATAGTTCACTAAATTACATATATGAGAGTGGTTATAAATTAAGAAACTGGAGTCTCAATAATAGGATTTCTTTTAATAATCACTCCAGCTCATTTATGTATGCATATCAAAATAGTATTTATTTTAAAGATCAATATGAATTCTGGAAATACACTCCACCAAGCGATCCTGTGGAAATTAATTACTATTATTACAATTATTCATATTCTTATGTAGGTTTTAAGAATAAGCTATTTCTTTTTGGAAGATATTATAATATGGATTGTTTTGATATTTCTACTAATTCTGGACAAAATATGGCAGCTACACCTGTTCAAATTGTTAGAAATGGTGTTGTAGTAAATGAAATAATATATGTATTTACAAATGAGAATGAAATCTGGCAGTATGACCCTAATAATGAAACTTGGGAGTTAAATGTTTTGATTCCAACTAATATCGAAGTTGATAAATTTACTCCAATTATGGTTTTTCAGGAATATATATATATTGCAATTAATGATCACATTTATAAATATTCTCCTTCTGCTCATCAGTGGTTTATTTCAATTAATCTAACTCCTAATTTTACTAATAGCAATTTCTTATTTGAGCTAGATAATTTAATTTATATAAATTCAAATGAAAATATTTTCGAGTATAATCCAAATATGGATATTTTCACTGAACTTAATCTTTAAAAAAAGTTAAATGAGAAAGTTTTTCTATATTACAATTATTTTATTTTTTTCCATTAGAGCTAACGCGCAATTTGTTAATAATAAATTAAATCTTGAACTAGGTTTTGGTCTTCAAAGTATTTTAGGAAATAAGGATTATCTTGATAATTTTTCTGCAGAACCATTTTTAATTGGAGAAAAATTAAATTCAGGATCAATTTGCCTTGGGATTAATTATAATTTTAATTCTTTTTTGTCAGCAGGAATAAACTTAAATTATTTTTCTTTTAATAGCTTTAGTTATACAGGTGAATTGCACATTTTTAATAGTGAGAAAATAAGTATTTTAACTTTAAAACCCAACATCCAGTTCTACATTCCCCACCAAAATTTCAAAGATGTAAACTTTTCTCTTGTATTAGCACCTACATATAATAAAATAATGACTATTTTTTCACATGAATATTCGATGTTAGTAATGGATGGATCTTCTTCCGGGGTTAATCAAATACAATATCATGAGTGGAATGCTTATTATTTTGGTGTTGATTTCGGATTAAAAATAGGATTGGATATTAATAATTTTTATGGGTTATATACTAAAGCAGGGTATAATAGAATTTTTATATCGAGTTCCAATTTTTCAGATACAGGAATCTCAAATTTGTATATTCAGTTTGGATTAGACATTAGACTATTTTTAAATAAAACATATAATTACTAAAATGAAATATTTTTCAACGTTTATTGCTGTATTAATTCTCCACATTTTCTTAGGCACGGCAAGCGCTCAAAAATTGGTAAAGTTTGAATTGTTAGATAAAAGTATTATTGATTTTGAGATTTGTGAGGTTGGAAGTAAAATTGTTGTGTGTAAGGAACATATAATAGAATCATGGGATCTCACTTCTAAAAAGAAAATTTTTATTTTAGAAAATAATTCCGATTTTTTTAACCAATGCATTGACATAAGTGCAAATGGGGAGTATATAGTAGTAGGGACTAAAAGTGGCAATATAATGTTGTGGGATTTAAAATCTAAGAGTAAAGTTTGGGAAGTAAAAACTGATAACTTAATAACTGATATTAAAATATCACCAAGTAATTTGTCAATTGCTGCTGGAAGCAGTAATTCAAAGATTTATAAAATTAATTTTGAAGATGGAAAAGTTATTGAGGAATTTAATAATCATAAAAAAGATATAACATCTCTTGAATTCTGCTGTAATGGAGATTATTTATTGAGTTCAAGTGCAGATAGATCAATTATAATTTGGGATTATAAGAAATGTAAAATTAAAAGTCAATTATTTGGACATAAAGACTGGATAAGAGATATTGATATCAATAAAGATGAAACAAGAATGATATCATGTAGTGATGATGGTCATTTAATATTTTGGAATATAAATAACATTGAAAATATAATTAAGCTTGATTATGAGAAGACTGGATTGGCATGGTTGACTTCCGTTTGTTATTTTAGTGATGGGGTATCATATGTTTATTCAGATATTAATGGTAAAATAAAATTTATATCACCTTTTATATTTTTGGAAAGAAATTTTAAAACATTAATAACAAAAGTTGATTTTGTTCCTAATTCTGTAGACAAGGTTGAAATTGTCATGCTAATTAAAGATGAAGGAATTAAAATATATGGGTCGGAAAATTTGAAAATAAAAAATTTGAAATAGCTTAGATTAACAATTATAAATCCAACAAAACCTCATCAGCACTTTTATCTTCTAAAAGCATTTTATAAGGCGATTCGAATTAATTTAAAACAATAACTCAACTTTTGTATAACTATTTTCTTCGGAATATAAGTTGATAAACCCATTGTGCAGGAGCATTACTTGACGAGCAAAACTTAAGCCTATTCCAGAACCTTCCTTTTTTGTAGTATAAAACGGAATAAAGACCTTATTTAAACTTTCAACAGGAATTCCAACTCCATTATCTTCAATATAAATAATAATATTTGAGTTTGTGTTATAAAACGCTGATATAGTGATCCTCCCATCTTTAATTTCTTTTAAAGCATCAATTGCATTTTTTATCAAATTAATAAAGACTTGGCTAATCAATTTTTCATCAGCATTTATTTGGGCATCTTGAGTGTTGTTTATGCTAATATTTATATTGAACTTTTGAAGTTCAGCTTTAAATAAATCTTCAATCTGATTAAAAAGATTTTGGACTTTTAGATTGCTTAATTCAGGTTTTGGGATAGCTGATATAACTTTGAATCTTTCAATAAAATCCAATAAGCCTTTGCTGCGTTTTTCAATTGCACTAAAGCTTTTATGAGATGTTTCAAGTATTTTATTTGCTTTTAATGATTTGTAATCTAAGCTATTGTAATTGTCATTCATTGAATTTGATAAGGATGAAATGGGAGTTATGGAGTTAATTATTTCGTGTCTTAAAATTCGTATAAGAGTCTGCCAATTAATAATTTCTTCTTTGGCCAGTTCTTTTCCTATATCACTAAAAGAGAATATTTTTATTTGTTTTTTATTCAATATAAACTCAGAAATTTTTACAGAAAAAGGCTTAATTATTTTATCCTGTGTTAGTTTTATTAATTCAGGTACATTTGGTTTCGAATTTATTAATGTGTTGTATAAATCTTTATTTACTGTTTTTATATCTTCCAAATTATTAATCGGAATTGGAAATAAATTTTTAAAGGCGGTGTTTGAGAAAATTACCTGATTATTTTCGTTTACTGTGAATATTGCAGAATCTATATGCTCAAGGATTTTTAACATAAACTGATGTTCTGATTCTTTCTCAAGTTTAACTCTCCCATATGATTCAGCAATTCTGTTAAGCTCTAATTCAATTTTAGTGAAATATTTTTCTTTGTATCGATTTTTAAATTTTGGAAATGTGTCATTAATAACGAAGTTTTCTAAAAATTGAAGAATCTCTTTATTGGTTTTACTTACAAAATATATGATATAGATAATTTCTATTATGGCTAAACCAGCAAATCCATATTTTGTAAATGATAAATATTCTTGATTTGATGACCACAAAAACAAATAGATTAGTGCTGTAAGAACTAAAATATTAAATGTCAGAATGAATATAAATCGTTTATAAACCATATTTTTCAATTTTACGATATAGAGTGGTTCTGGCTATACCTAATTCCTTTGCCGTTTTAGATAGGTGTCCTTTGTTTTTATCCAGAATATATTTAATATTTTCTTTTTCATTTTCATAAAAATTAGCCTTTCTTGCATTTGTAGTTTTATTATTTGTAGCATTCAAATTTAAATCAGCAGATGAGACTATATTACCTTCTGTGAGGATTACAAGATTTTCTACAGAATGTTTTAACTGTCTGATGTTTCCTGGCCAGTTATAATTAATAAGCTTTTTATAAGCACTTTCATTTAATTTAATTTCCAGTTTATTATATTTTGTTTTATAAAAGTTTAAAAAGAAATTAATTAGTGGCTTAATATCAGCTTTCCGTTCACGTAAAGAAGGAATGTCAATTTGAACAGTATTTAATCTATATAATAAATCTTCTCGAAAACAATTATTGCTGACTTCAATTGCAAGATCTTTATTTGTTGCAGAAATTAAACGAATATCAATCTCAATAGGAATATTAGATCCGAGTTTATTTAAAACTCTTTTTTGAACTACAGTAAGAAGTTTGGACTGTAGATGTACCGGTAAATTTCCAATTTCATCTAAAAATAACGTTCCGCCAGAAGCAAGTTCCAATTTTCCAATTCTATCTTCTTTAGCATCTGTAAAGGCTCCTTTTTTATGTCCAAAAAGCTCGGATTCAAAAAGAGTTTCTGAAATAGCACCTATATCGATACTTATAAATGGCTTATTTTTTCTGTTTGATTTTAGATGAATCTCGCGTGCAACAACTTCTTTACCTGTTCCATTTTCACCTTGTATTAAGATATTAGCGTCGGTAGCAGCAACTTTATTAACTACTTTATATACTTCCTTGATTGATGTGCTGTTTCCTTTATAAAACTCATTTTTATTATTAATTTCTTCGAAGTATTGGTCTTGCTTTTCTTCAAGAAATTTTATTTTATTTTTTGATATTTTTAATTCGTATGCGTTTAGGATTGTAGTAAGTAATTTCCTATTGTCCCAAGGTTTTTCAACGAAATCTGTTGCACCTTCTTTTATTGCTTTAACCGCTAATTCAATCCCAGCAAATGCAGTTATAAAAATAATGAGAGCTTCAGTGTCATATTTCAGAATTTCTTTCATCCAATAAAAGCCTTCATTACCAGACTGAATTTCTGCCGAAAAATTCATATCAAGGATATAAACATCAAACTTTTGATTTTGAACAATATTAGGAACTTGATTAGGTGAACTAAGTGTTTTTATATTCTCAAAGTAATTTGAAAGTAAAACTTCCAGCGAGAATAAGATCTCTTCATTATCATCAATAATAAGTATGTTACCTTTCTTTTTCATTCTTATTGCAAGGTAAAAGAATAAAATATTAAAATGTAGCAATGTGCTACATTTATTTGTAGCGTATCGATACAAAAAATATTCAAACAAAATAGTTAAGCCGCAGATTTGCAATACTTAACGTTTGTGGCACGTCTATTGGCAAACTTTATAGCAGATTAAATTAATTGTATTCATTAAATTTACATATCATGATTAAGCATATATTAAAGATATTTATCCGAGATTTATTTAGAAATAAGACATATTCCATCATAAATCTCATTAGCTTAAGCATTGCTTTTGCGTGTTCATTTCTAATAGTACTTTTTGTAATTCATGAAATTACATATGATGGATTTTTGCAAAATAAGGAAAATATATACAGAATTAATGCTGGATCAGAGTGGACGCCAGGAAAATCTGAATTTTTAGCTTCGACCTCTATTATTATGGCAGAGCATCTTAAACAAGATTACCCAGAAATTGATTATACTACGCGGATTTATGATGCAGAAAATTGGGGTGATGGTCAATATGCTATTCAAAATGAAAATTCGGTTAGAGAAGAAAAATTTAAGTTAGTTGATAATGATTTTTTTAAAATATTTTCCTTTAAAATAGTTAATGGGAAAAAGGAAGATCATTTCTTATTTAAAAACTCTTTGCTTATTTCAGAAAGATCGGCTAAAAAATATTTCGGAGATAAAAACCCTATTGGTCAAGATATAAAAGTTAAGAATAATGAGGAAGAAATTGATTATCATGTTGTAGCTGTTTTTGAAAATATTCCTTCAAATTCTACATTTCAAGCAGAATTTATTGGAAGTATTGATCTAATTGAGCACAAATACAGAAATCGAAATTGGATTTTATCTAA
>Ga0209692_10000789_pt1 | contig 56614 bp, 46 predicted proteins | sample tdDd472_FD_187129 | JGI IMG/M metagenome (GOLD analysis project Ga0209692, IMG submission 187129) | Marine sediment microbial communities from the Atlantic coast under amendment with organic carbon and nitrate - tdDd47.2 (SPAdes)... | ecosystem: Environmental > Aquatic > Marine > Coastal >... | reverse complement strand
AGAAAGAACACCCCCACTGTAATGATGAGACCTGCCCAGTCATTCAGTGTCATGGCTGCCCAGTCGGTTTGAAAAAAGTCAGACATTTACGCAACCTCCCTTAACGATAATCTTTAGTTTCGTCGAACTTGACCATGGTGCCCAGCACCTGAAGGTAGGCCACAAGTGCCTGCATTTCAGTTTTGCCTTCAACTTCGGCCTTTGCAGATGCAATGTCTGCATCGGTGTAAGGCGCGGGGTTGCTTGGCATATTGCGCATCACTTCCATGGTTTTAACCGTCATTTCCGGGTCGATGGTTGCATCGTCCAGCCAGACGTAGTTCGGCATTACCGATTCAGGAACAACACTGCGAGGTGCACGTAAGTGCAGCACATGCCATTCGTCCGAGTATTTACCACCGACACGTGCCAGGTCAGGACCGGTACGTTTCGAGCCCCACTGGAATGGGTGGTCGTAAATAGACTCTGAGGCGAGTGAGTAATGGCCATAGCGTTCTTTTTCATCACGGAATGGGCGAATCATCTGTGAGTGACACAGGTAACAGCCTTCACGGATGTAAACTTTACGACCCATTAACTCTAATGGCTTGTATGGACGCACACCGTCACCTGGCTGCCAGTCATTCAATGTCTGGCCTTCCTTGCGATCCCACAGGATCTCTTTGTGCTGGTTATGTTCCATGGTTTCATCGAGATAGAACAGAGGTACGATCTCTACAATACCGCCCACAGAAACCAGCATCATGGTGATAATGACCATCGCCACAATATTGGTTTCAAACTTTTTCTGGATAGGACCAGTTTGATTGTTATCAGACATTAATCGTCCCTCCCTTAAGCCGTTGCTGTCGCAGGCGCTGCAGCAGATTTCTCGGCGCTGGCCATGCGGATTGTCATAATTACGTTGTATAGCATTACTACCGCACCGGACCAGTAAATAAAGCCACCGATGGCACGCATTGCGTAGTAGGGATACATGGCCGCAACGGACTCAGCGAAGGTGTAGGTCAGGGTGCCGAACTCGTCGTAGTCTCGCCACATCAGGCCCTGCATGATACCGGATACCCACATCGCGATGATGTAGACCACGGCACCGATTGTCGCCATCCAGAAATGCACGTTGATCAGGCTTTCCGAGTACATGCGTGTGTTCCACAGCTTCATGACCAGGTGATAAAGCGCACCCGCCGCCACCATGGCAACCCAGCCCAGGGCACCTGAGTGAACGTGACCGATGGTCCAGTCTGTGTAGTGTGACAGAGCATTAACGGTTTTCGATGACATAACCGGGCCTTCGAAGGTGGACATGGCGTAGAACGCCAGTGACACGATCAGGAAGCGCAGAATGTAGTCAGTACGAAGTTTGTCCCATGCACCAGACAGGGTCATCATACCGTTGATAGCACCACCCCATGACGGAATGATCATCGCCAGCGAGATAGCCGCGCCAACAGAGCCGGTCCAGTCAGGCAGAGCGGTGTATTGCAGGTGGTGAGCACCCAGCCATACATAACCGAAGGTTAGCGCCCAGAAATGGATAACTGAAAGACGGTAGGAGAACACCGGACGTCCAGCCTGCTTGGGAACGAAGTAGTACATAATGCCGAGGAAGCCCGCTGTCAGGTAGAAACCAACCGCGTTATGTCCCCACCACCACTGGATCATCGCATCCTGTACACCGGAGAACACGGAATATGAATTGAACATATCCACCGGTACCGCCATGCTGTTAACCACGTGCAGGAAGGTGATCATGATCATCATTGACAGGAAGAACCAGTTCGACACGTAAATGTGCTTGGTCTTGCGGTTGGCAATGGTCATCACAAAGTTGAAGGTATAGCTTAACCACACCACAGCAATCGCGATATCAATCGGCCATTCCAGTTCGGCGTATTCCTTGGACTGGGTAATGCCCAGTGGCAGGGTGATAACCGCCGCCACAATAATCAGGTTCCAGCCAATAAATACGAACCACGCCAGCTTGTTACTCCACAGAGGCACACCACAGGTGCGCTGTACCGAGTAGTAGGACGTAGCCATCAGGGCACTACCACCAAACGCGAAAATAACCGCATTGGTATGCAGTGGACGTAAACGACCAAAGGTCAGTTCGGCGATATCAAAGTTCAGAAAAGGCCAGGCCAGTTCTGAGGCGATATACACGCCAACACCGGTGCCTACCACTAGGTAAACCACCGCCATGACGGTAAACGCTTTGATGACTTCAAAGTTATACTTCTGATCAAGCGAAGCTTGCACGAGAATGTCTCCTCTGTTTGACCCGAAATGGCCAGTCGTCAGTAAACACTCTGAGCCCGGGCCTTGTACGGCAAGCTGAAACATCGCGGATCACCACCAGGTGGTTTCACTTGTGTTCATTTGCCGTGCAAGGCCCGGGTGCGCGGTGTTTACTCACAACCGGCCTTTCGGGAGCTAAATGCTGCGAACAGCAACCCCATTTCTGGACGGGAACAAAACCTGAATAAACAGGTCTTATATAGCCCAAAAATTAATTACTATCATTCAGGTGAGGCGTGTGAGGATCAATAAGTCGCTGATCAGGTGCCTGGGCACAGGGTATGGGTTTCATAACATTCAGCGGATTATTGGATCACGTACCTTCTTTATTATCTGAAGTCTTTTATTTCTCTCTAAATTTCAAAGACTTATTAGCCTGCTGATAGTCATTTCATGGCTGTCGACAGATGCGCTGGCTGTGTGTTTCAGTGGCGATAACCACTGGTCTGAAGTCTTCAGCTGTCACAGTCTGCCGGTCGGCAGCCAAAATCGTGTGTGATTATAGAAGGTGTGTCATATCACATAACTGACCCACATCAATAACTCACTGACATTTCAGTAAATTATCGCATAAGTACATTTATAGATAGTGATATACCTGCTTTCACGCGGGTGCATTATACAGAAGAGCCTGCAAAGTTGGAACGCCCTGCTTGTGTGAAATCACAGAAAAGATTAGTGTATCTGTGGGCTTAATTTCCCGATTCATATACTTAAGGCACCTTAACACTTATCGACAAAGCGAAGGCAGAATAACGTGGCATGCATAGTACAACTGGTTGACGGCGTGGTGGCTAACCGATTTGAAATCAGCAGCAGTGGGCTGACCTTTGGGCGCACCGCCGATAACCAGGTTGTGATCGACGACCTGGCGGTGAGCTCGGAGCACGCACGGCTGACCCCGCTGACCGCAGAAAACGGCGAGGTGCAGTATTCACTGGTGGACCTCAACAGCACCAATGGCACCTTCGTCAATGAACAGAAGGTTGAGCGACAGTTATTGCATCATAAGGACATTATTCGGGTCGGCTGGAACAGCTTTACCTTTATTAATGAAGACGAGGTGGATCTGGAAAAAACCACCAAAGTGAAGAAAAGCTGGATTCCCGGCGTTTACTACAGCGAAGATTAACGCCCTGAATCAGCCAGCACTGGCATAGCATGTGATTCATCAGTAAAATCCGCTGATGCTTATCGAACTCTTTATACTGGTCGCCGTTGTCCTGATCGTAGGGCTGGCAATCTTCTGGCCCAGCAAGTAAAGTTCAGCCCCCTAATTCTCAAAGGCTCAGCCACCAGGCAAATACTTTATGTCTGAAACCGCACTCAATGTTCTGCAATCTGTTTTTGGTTACAGCGAATTCCGTCATCATCAGCAGAATGTGGTGCAGCGCCTGATCGACGGTGAGGATGCGGTGGTGCTGATGCCCACCGGCGGCGGTAAGTCGCTGTGCTACCAGATTCCTTCCATTGTGCGCCAGGGTGTGGGCATTATTGTCTCGCCGCTGATCGCCCTGATGCAGGACCAGGTAACCGCACTGCAGCAACTTGGTGTGAAAGCCGCTTTCGTCAATTCATCACTGGATCAGTTCGAGGCGCAGGAGGTGGAAACCCGTTTACTCAACGGCGAGATCGACCTGTTGTACGTGGCCCCAGAGCGGCTGATGACCGAGCGCTTTCTTAATCTGTTAAATCGCTCACCGGTTGCGTTGTTTGCGGTGGACGAAGCCCATTGTGTATCCCAGTGGGGGCACGATTTTCGCCCCGAATACATCAAACTGTCGGTATTGCATGAACGCTTTCCCGCGATCCCGCGCATTGCCCTGACCGCCACCGCCGATGAAGCCACCCGGCAGGAAATCATTGAACGTCTCGCCCTGCAGAATGCGGAATGTTACGTGTCCGGCTTTGACCGCCCCAATATCTGCTATCGGGTGGCAGAGAATAGCGGCAACGCGCGGGATGCACTGTATCGTTTTATTAAAAATGAACATGAAAATGACGCCGGTATTGTGTATTGTCTGTCGCGCAAAAAAGTCGAGCAGACCGCCGAATGGCTGTGTGAAAAGGGTTTTACCGCTCTGCCGTATCACGCCGGGTTATCGCAGCAGGTCAGGCAGCAGAACCAGTACCGTTTTCTCAGCGAAGAAGGGGTGATTATCGTCGCGACTATTGCCTTCGGCATGGGCATAGACAAACCCGATGTGCGTTTTGTCGCGCACCTGAATCTGCCGAAAAGCGTGGAAGCCTATTACCAGGAAACCGGACGGGCAGGGCGAGACGGCCTGCCATCCACCGCCTGGATGATGTACGGCCTGCAGGATGTGATCACCCTCAAGCAGATGATGGAAAGTTCGGAGGCGGACGAAGTCCACAAGCGGGTGGAACGACACAAGCTGGATGCCATGCTGGGCTTTGCCGAGCTGACCAGCTGCCGGCGTCAGTCACTGCTGCATTATTTCGGTGACAAGCTGGAACAGCCCTGCGGCAATTGCGATACCTGCCTGAACCCGGTGGAAACCTGGGACGCCACTGTGGCGGCGCAAAAAGCCCTGTCCTGTGTGCATCGCACCGGCCAGCGATTCGGTGTTACCTATCTCACCGATGTGTTGCTGGGCAAAAGCAATGAGCGCATAAAGAATTTTGGCCATGATCAACTGGGCGTATTCGGTATTGGCAAGGAACTGGATGCGAAACAGTGGCGTAACCTGTTTCGCCAGCTGATTGCGCGCAACCTGTTAACGGTGGACGTGCAGGGTCATGGCAGTTTATTGTTGCATGAAAACTGCCGCGGGGTGCTTAAGGGTGAAGAAACCCTGCACCTGCGCAAACAGTTATTGCAGACAAAAACAAAATCATCTAAAAGCAGGGTACAGGTTGCAAACAGTCAACTCTGGGAAGCGCTGCGTGCTGCACGCAAGGCTTTGTCGGAAGAACTGGATGTGCCACCCTTTGTTATCTTTCACGATGCAACATTAATGGATATGATGGAACGTATGCCATTAACCCAGGAACAGTTATCCAGCGTCAGTGGCGTGGGTGCCACCAAACTGAAAAATTACGGTGAGGTCTTTCTTAAAGTGATACGCGAGCATCAAGATAACCAGCAAGCTGGTAGTTCAACAGATACCATCAATGAAACCTATGAACTGTTTAATAAAGGCATGGACCTGGAGTCTATTGCGCAACAGCGGGGTCTGGGTCTGTCGACGATTTACAGCCATATTGCCAACCTGATTCAGCAGGGCCGGGTGGATGTGGAAGATGTGGTTGATCTAAACAAAAAGGAAATTCAGGCAATACAGGCTGAAATTCTCGAGCTGGGTGAGGAGGCGAAACGGCTTAAGGCAATCTTTGAATATTTCGATGGACAGTACGAATACGAAGTATTGCGTTGTATACGGGCCTCGGTGCAGGTGGGTAGTGCCTGAAATACAGCGGCTAGTCGTTATTAAAAAATAAACGCAGAGACGTCATCTACTGACGGACGGCTCTGTATTTATTTTCGCGCCTGATTAAGGCGACGGATCAGCCCGGGAATTTCATTGTGCGGTCGCGGCTTGGAAATCAGAAAACCCTGGATGGCGTCACAGCCCATATCATGCAGCATGTTCAGCACATGACTGTTTTCCACGCCTTCCGCAACCACGCGATGTCCGAAGTTATGGCTGAGATCAATAATTGAATGCACAATCTGGGTGTCATCATTATTTTTGCTCATATCAAAAATAAACGACTTGTCAATTTTTACCTCGTGTACCGGTAACTGTTTTAAAGAGTTCAAAGAGGAATAACCGGTACCGAAATCATCAATCGCATATTGCACCCCTTCGAGCATTGGATGCCGCATCAAACTCAACGCCATTTCATGATTGGTCATAATGCTGCTTTCGGTAATCTCCAGTTTGATATGCTGTGGCGTCACATTATATTGCTGCATCGCGCTGTGCAATGTTTGCGGAAACTGCGGGTTGCTTAAATTGCGTGCGGAAATATTAATAGAAATTTCCAGCATCAGTCCGGCATCCTGCCATTCTCGCCATTGTTTTAATGCCTGCTTTATTACCCAGTCGGTCAGCTGATTAATCAGGCCGGTATTTTCTGCCAGGTGAATAAACTGTTCCGGTGGAATAAAGCCCTGCTGTGGATGATTCCAGCGAAGCAGTGCTTCTACACCATAGGCTTTATTATCTTTTATGCGAATTTGCGGCTGGTAATAAAGTGTTAACTGGTTTTCTTTAATGGCGGTCTGTAAGTCTGCCATTAATGCCAGACGCCTGGGAGTATGGATGTCCAGCTGCGGGTTATAAACGGATATTGCCTGACTGCTGCGTTTACTGTTATACATGGCAACGTCGGCATGCCTGATCAGTGTGGATTGATCCTCACCGTGCTCGGGGTAGAGTGCAATGCCGATGCTGGCATTGATGCTTACGGTCTGATCACTCAGGTTGAAGGCCGGTTGCATTGCATGGATAATTTTCTCGCCCACATCAATTGCATGCTTTTCATCTATGTCGGGTAATACCACGGCAAATTCATCACCCCCCAGTCGGCCCACGGTGTCACTGGCACGCAGGGCAGAGGGAATACGTGTCGCCACCTGCTGCAGAATCAGATCGCCTTCCGGATGCCCCAGGGTGTCGTTAATGTCCTTGAAATTATTCAAATCAAGAATAAATACTGCCAGACGTGTTTTGTTGCGGCGCGCATAATCAATTGCCTGATTCAGTCGTTCAATCACCAGTACACGGTTGGGCAGACCGGTGAGTGGATCATGCATGGCCTGATGGGTAACCTGTGCATTGAGCTCCTGCAGTGCATTGGTGCGTTCCCTGACCCGGTCTTCCAGCGAAACATTCAGTGTCTCTATTTCCTGCAGTGACTGATCCCGTGATTCAACCGCATCTCTTAAGCGGATTCTCATCTGCTCAAAGGTCTGCGCCAGTTCCGATAATTCATTTTTGCCCCTGATCTCAAGTGGCCTGTCGAAATTAAAGTGAATGATATGGTTGGCCGCTTCCCTGAGCTGCCTGATAGGGCGCGATACTTTTCTGATAAAACCCAGGTAGATGCCCAGGCCAATAAACAGACCAATCAGTAGACTGATGCCGAGGTGAATTTGCAGGTTATTCCTCGGTTCGGTTAATAATGGAGTTTTATCGAGACCAATATAAATCTCAGCCAGCTGCTGCTGATTGAATTTCACTGGATATGCCTGGTGTAGAATCTCCTCCCGTTGCAGCAAGATGCTGAGTGTGCTGAAGGGGTCATTTTTAAGCGGTGCCATCTGCATGGCCTGTTTTACTGAAGCCAGATCTGTATTGAAATAATTGGTCAGTGCGTGCTTTTCATTGTCCAGGTAAACGGCATACACGACGCCGTATTGCTGGCTGGTGTAGCGGGCAAATTCATTGATGGTGTGGTTATCGTAAATCAGCATCGGGTCAACTGACATGCTGCTCAGTAAACGACCGATGGAGTTTCCTTTTTCTGCCAGTTTATTAAAGGCAATCTGTTTTTCCCGTTCGTATTGTAGAAACGCGCTGCTTAACAGCGCCAGCAGAATAATGCTGGCAATAAACAGCACGAACTGCCGTGCAATTGCAGAACTGATATAGGGGGATTTGCGCATTATTTTAGTTGAGAGATGCCGTAATCCGCACCATACACATCGCGGATAATGTTTCTGTGTGCATCGTACTCACTGTCGATTGCCGGTAGCAATCTATCCAGTTGCGCATTTAGCAGTATGGCACGACCCTGTTCACTGTTGTTCAGTTGACTCAGGCCTTGCTGAATTGCCAGGCGTTGGGCCTCCGGCATAGTCTGTTTGACCGCCCATGGCAGGTGTGGCATCTGTTCGGTCTGCGCCAGTATGCGCATTTGTGAAGCGTCAATCTGCGAAGTCACTGCAGCCAGTTCAAGCACCACATCGCCTGCACCCGCTGCATCTGCCTGCTTATGGTAGGTGGAGAGAATCGCATTGACCGGGTTCAACGCCACCTTTTCAATGTAATCATCCTTATTCAGGCCGTGCTGTTGCAGTAACCATTTGGGGGCGACATAACTCTGCATCGCCATTCTGCCACCACCAAACAAAATGGTGCGGTTTTTTAAATCGCTTACCTGGTTGATGTTGCTGTCTCTGCGTACCATCAGTGTACCGGCCACGGTGGCGCGACCCTGTTCCTGGTTTTTCAGAATGACCTGATAGTCATAAAGCTTATTTGCCAGAATATAGTGGTGCTGATTGAAGTGCACTATGTCATAGCGGTGGCTCTGTACATTCTGCCAGAACTGCCTGAAGTTGCTGGAGGTGGTGAGCCTGATTTCCTGCCCAAGTAGCTCGCTCAGGTGTTTGGCCAGTGGTGAAAACAGGCGAAAGGTGAGTTTGATATTGCGACGCGGAAATACACCAAGTACCAGAGGCGACGGTTTAGGTGACTGTCTGGTCGCCTGGGCAGCCGCTGTGTTTGCGGATAACAGCCCGCCGAGCAGGGAGCCGGCGGTTGTCTTGATAAAGTGTCGTCGCTTCATTAAACAGGTGTCATCTTATGTTGGCTGCCAGCTCGGCTGGTGTCGAGGTATCTCTCTATTATATATGAAATCCTCTGGCGTATAAGTGATCAGCTGGTACTTGTTGTCGATTACCAGCCGTCATCTGCACTGAAACGCTCACCATAACGGCTTTTCAGCTGCTGCAGCCGTTGCTGCAGTGCATCCCTGTCCTGGCTGTCGATATAATGCAGCGGGCCACCACGGAAGGGCGCAAAGCCGGTGCCAAATATAATGCCCGCATCGATCAGCTCGGCATTATCGGCTACCGCTTCCCGCTCGCAGCTCACCGCTTCATTGAGAAAGCGCAGAATCATGCGATCCTGCAATTCCTGCAGATTGGCGTAGCTGGCGTTTTTGTCTTTCTGCGGTTTGCCCTTGCTCCATTTATAAAAACCTTCGCCGGTTTTCTTGCCCAGTTTGCCGCTTTCAACCATCTTCTGCATTTTCAGCGGAAGATTAAGATTATCTTCACCCGCCAGAATACCCGCCACCGACAGGCACACATCCAGCCCCACGGTGTCCGCCAGCTCCACTGGTCCCATGGGCATGCCGAATTTTAAGGCGGCCCGGTCGACCATTTCCGGCGCTATGCCTTCGCCCACCATTTCCACTGCTTCCAGCAGATAGGGCATCAGAATGCGATTCACCAGGAAGCCCGGTGTGCTTTTCACCGGCAGTGGCAACTTGTCGATGTGGCGGGCAAAGCCGGCGGCTTTTTGCAGGGTGTCTTCGGCGGTGTTTTCACCACGCACGATTTCCACCAGCGGCATCAGTGCTACCGGATTAAAGAAGTGAATACCCACCAGCCGTTCGGGCTTTTTCAGGCAGCTGGCCAGTTCTTCCAGTGGAATGCTGGAGGTGTTGCTGCCGAGAATGGCACCGGCTTTCATGCGCGGCTCAATCTCTTTATACAGCGCCTGTTTGGCATCCTTATTTTCGAAAATCGCTTCGATCACCAGATCCGCATGGGCCACGCCCACGCCCCGGGTATCGGGAATCAGTCGATCCATGGCATCACGGATCGCACGCCGATCTTTTTTGAATTTCTTTTTAAACATCGTCATGGCGCGTTTCATGGTACCCGCCAGGGTTTCTGCCTGCTGGTCCTGCACGGTGACGCGAAAGCCGCGCAGTGCACACCAGGCCGCAATGTCACCACCCATCAGGCCGCCGCCAATGACATGGATATGTTGCGCGGCAAAGTCTTTTTTATTGCCCTGGGTTTTGAGTTTTTCCTGCAGAAAGAACACCCGCACCAGGTTTCGCGCGGTGTCATTGGTGACCAGGCTGGCTACCGATTCGATTTCCTTCTGCAGCATGCGCTTCGGGTTGTCCATGTGGCTAACCCACAGATCAATCATCTGGTAGGGCGCAGGGTAGTGTTCCTTTGAGGCTTTCTGCGCCACCTGTTTGCGCATCTGTCGGGCAATAATGGGTCGCAGCAGGCGGTGGTTTAGCAGCCGATCCTTCAGTGCCAGCCGGCGTTTTGCCGGGCGGTTCAGCGCAAAGTAACGTGCAGCGCGTTTTAGCTGCCGTTCTGGCACCAGTTCATCCACCAGTCCCATGGCCTTTGCCGCACGGCCCTGTAACAGGCGGCCGCTGAGCATGGCGTTCATCGCCGCCAGTGGGCCGGCTTTCTGGATGCTTCTGACGGTGCCGCCATAGCCGGGGTGTATGCCCAGTTTAACTTCCGGCAGGCCCACCCGGCTGCTGTTGTTATCGCACAGAATGCGGTAATCACAGGCCAGTGCCAGCTCCATGCCGCCGCCCAGGCAGAAACCGTTAATCATGGCGATGGTAGTGCAGGGCAGGCTTTCGATCATGTTCATAATATCGTGGCCACGCTGCAGCATCTGCGTGGCCTCGTCAGTGGTACTGATCTGTAGAAACTCATTGATGTCGGCACCGGCAATAAAGCCATTGGGCTTGTCGCTGACAAACACCACTGCGGTGGGTAAGGATTGCGCCAGCTCACCCAGAATGTCACTCAGTTCCTGCAGTACATCACTGCGCAGCACATTGGTGCTGGAATCACTTACATCCAGGTGCAACCAGCAGATATGCTCGCTGTCTTTTTCCAGGCTCCAGTTTTTATAACTCATGACTGCGCTCCTTTAGCCGACACATTTTCCAGCATAATTGCGCCGCCCTGGCCACCCCCGATACACAGGCTGGCGATGCCCCGTGCGGCATCATTGCGTTGCAGTGTTTTTGCCAGGTGCAGTGCAATGCGTGCACCGCTGGCACCCACCGGGTGACCGAGGCTGACGCCACCGCCATCAACATTGAGCCGTTCGTGGGGAATTTCCCCCAGTGCCCGATCTAGCCCCAGCTCATTTTTACAGTAGTCGTCCTGTTTCCAGGCTTCCAGGCAGCCCAGTACCTGGCCGGCGAAGGCTTCGTTGATTTCCCAGTAGTCCACATCACTGATGCCGAGTTGATGCCGTTGCATAATCGGCGCCATTGCATGGGCAGGGCCCAGCCCCATCTGGCTGGGATCAAGTCCCGCCCATTCGGTGTCTTTGATGCGCGCCAGTACCGGCAGTTTGTGTTTTTCCACTGCTTCTGCCGAGGCGAGTAACAGCATGGCCGCGCCGTCGGTAATCTGTGCGCTGTTACCGGCGGTGACCATGCCGTATTTACGATCGAAATAGGGCTTGAGTTTGGCCAGGTTTGGCAGTGATGAGTCACGGCGAATACCGTCATCGTGATCGAAAAATTTTCCGCTGTGGTTGTACAGGGTTTCAATTTCATCGAGGTGGCCATTGTCCATGGCATCCCCCAGTCGGTGATGACTGGCCACGGCGAATTCATCCATCTGCTCACGGCTAATGCCAAAACGGTAGGCGATTTCCTCGGTGGTCTGCCCCATGGATAAACCGACAATGGGGTCGCTTAAACCACGAATCAGTGCAATCACCGGTTTTAAGTGTGCTGGCCTGAGTTTTGCAAACTGTGCGATTTTTTTTCCGGGTGTTTTTGCCGACATTAACTGGCTCAGCCAGTTCACCATCAGGTCGTTGTAGAGAATCGGCGCGCGACTCATCGACTCGGTGCCACCGGCCAGCACCAGTTCACTCTGCCCACTTTTGATATTGCGGTAGGCGGAATCAATTGCCTGCAGGCCCGAGGCGCAGTTACGTTGTACGGTCCAGGCAGGCACGGTTTGCGGAATGCCCAGGCGCAGTGCAATCACCCGTGCAATATTCGCTTCATCGGGATTGGGCATGACGCAACCGACGATCACTTCATCCAGTTTCGCCAGCTCGATTTCATGTTCGAGTAATAACGGGCGGGCGGCGGCAACCGCCAGGTCCGAAGCGATAAAATCACCGGGGCGTCCACGGGCTTTGAGAAACGGTGTACGTTTGCCATCGACGATATAGACTTCACGTGTTGTGCTCATTGTGTTTTCCATCCTGTCTGGCTGAATTCATCAACGCTGATTGCATTGAGGGTGGCATCGTGTGCTGCGCTGATCTTGTCGGCTTCACTCTGGTCGATAATTTTCTGCCGGATTGCATCGGCAATCACCTGGTCAAAGTCCCGGGTGTTGCTGACCAGACCAATGCGCATCGCATCCCGTAGTTTGCGTTCGGCTTTTTCTGCAGCCAGAACCTTTTGCAGTGCATATTCCAGTCGACCCATGGGGTCGTTGGCATCATCAGTGATAAAAATATCACGGCTTAAACGATCCCGCGTGGCAGAAGGTTCGAGCAATAGACGGGCGACCTGGTGACCAAGTTTGTCTTTGGCACCGCCATAGGGTTTGGTCAGTGGGAAGATCACCATATTTATCAGGCTGCCCAGCACAGGTACCGGGAAATTACGCAGCACTGCTTTCATTGCTTCCTGTGTGTTGTACAGGCAGTCTTCACAGGCCCATTGCAGTAATGGCAGGTCGTCACTCTGGTTGCCCTGGTCTTCATAGTGTTTCAGCACCGCGGTCATTAAATACATATTGGAGAGCGCGTCTGCCAGTCGTCCGGAAATTTTTTCACGGCGCTTGAGCGAGCCACCCAGAATCAATACACAGGCATCCGCCAGCAAGGCAAAGGATGAACTCATGCGGGTGAGTTGCTGGTAGTAATGTTTAACCTTGCCCTTGCCCGGAGCGGAGACAAAACGCGCGCCGCTCAGGCCAAACCATAATGAGCGGAACAGATTACTGATAATAAAACCGATATGCCCGAACAGTGCATCATCAAACAGGCTGAGAGATGTTTCGCTATCCGGGTGGTTAACCGCTTCCACTTCTTTTAACAGAAACGGGTGCGCACGCAACACACCCTGGCCAAACACAATCATGCTGCGGGTCAGAATGTTGGCACCTTCCACGGTAATGCTGATAGGCAAACCCTGATAGGCACGGCCGAGAAAATTGCGTGGCCCGAGGCAGATGCCGTGACCGCCGTGCACATCCATGGCATGGTTAACCACTTTGCGCATGCGTTCAGTCATCTGGTATTTCATAATGCCGGAAATCACCGATGGACTTTCGCCCGTGTCCAGCCCACTTAAGGTGAGTTCACGCGCCGCGTTCATGATGTAACAGTTGCCGGCAATCTGTGCCAGTGCTTCTTCCACCCCTTCAAAGTAACCGATGGGGGTGCGGAACTGCTTGCGGATGCGTGCATAGGCACCGCTATAACGGGCAATGTATTTACCCGCGCCGGTGCTCAGTGCCGGCAGTGAAATGGCGCGGCCATCGGACAGGCAGTTCATCAGCATGGTCCAGCCCTTGCCGACATAATCCTGGCCACCGATTACCCAGTCGATGGGAATAAACACATCCTTGCCCCGGTTCGGGCCGTTCATAAACATGTGGTTCGAAGTAAAGTGGCGCTTGCCGATATCGATACCGGCGGTGTCGGTTTTAATCAGTGCCAGGGTAATACCCAGTTCTTCTTTTTCACCGATCAGATGTTCCGGGTCGTAGAGTTTAAAGGCCAGGCCCAGCACCGTTGCCACCGGCCCCAGGGTGATATAACGTTTTTCCCAGTTAAGGCGAATCCCCAGTACGTTGTCCTTGCCATCAAACTGGCCACGGCACACCACACCGGTGTCATTCATGGCGGTGGCATCGCTGCCGTTTTCCGGGCCGGTTAAACCGAAGCAGGGAATTTCCTCACCACTGGACAGGCGAGGCAGGTAATAGTCTTTCTGTTCACGGGTGCCATAGTGCATTAGCAGTTCACCGGGTCCCAGTGAGTTGGGTACCATTACGGTGACCGCCGCGGTGATACTGCGCCCGGCGATTTTCATTACCACGCTGGAATGGCCCAGTGCGGAAAATTCCAGCCCGCCGTAGCTTTTGGGAATAATCATTGCGAAGAATTTATGCTGCTTGAGAAATGCCCAGATTTCCGGCGACAGGTCATGGTCGTGCTGGGTAATTTGCCAGTCATCCAGCATGGCACACAATTCTTCCACCGGGCCATCCATAAACGCCTGTTCTTCCTCGCTGAGTTTCGATGGCGGCAGTTCACGGACTTTGTCGTAATCCGGCTTGCCATTAAACAGGTCGCTTTCCCACCAGGTTTTTCCCGCGTCCAGGGCTTCCTGTTCGGTTTGCGAAATAGCCGGCATGGCCTTGCGCATCATTTGCAGCAAGGGTTCGGAAATATATTTCTGGCGGATCTGCGGCATATTGATGGGCACCACCAGTGCGAGATACAGTGCCCAGAGAATAAACAGCCCCGCAAGGCCCATATTGCCGGAGAAGGTAAAGACCAGTAACACCGCGCCCAGCAGTACACTCCACACAATCTGTGGTAGTCGGAAATAGGCGGCTGCGCCTATGCTAAGCAGGAAGATAAAAAGCCAGGTTAACATCGGTGTTCTCCTGTTGACCGGTTGCTTGAATCCATTGGGTTATTCATAGCCCATGGACTGTTAAATTGTTTGTCCTGATGATGATCTGTTTTGTTCATTCGCTGCATTTTTATTTGCACCTTAGTTTGAGCCGGTTCTGGCATCCGCTTCTGCAGATTCGCCTGTTGCATCAGGCTCGCGCTGTGCGTCGTCTTTAAGCTTCACGGTGGTATGCAGTGTGTGTTCAGTCACCGGCGTGTCAGCTTTGTTTGTAGACTTGCTTGATGATTTACCAGGCAGGGTATTAATATCATTCTCGTCATTCAGTTCAATACCGTCCTTGCCCCAGGGCATTTTCTGGTACACCGCCAGCTCGTCGAAATCCAGTATCGGGTATTTAATCACATCGAAGTAGGGTGAATAGTCAAAATCTTTTGGTGTAATCAAACGGGTATTGCGGCGATACAGTGTGAGCTGGCCATCTTCATTGCGGTGCAATACCGGCAGTATCGGGTAACGCACCGAGGCAAAGGCTTCGGCAATCATGGTGGAGCAGACCGTGTGGGTGGGGGTGCCTGCATTGTGTTCAAACAGGCTGGAGCGCCAGCGTCGCGGCAGCAGGGTGTAGGGAAACAGAAAACGCGCCAGGTCGAGTATCTGCCGTACATTGTAGTAACTGCCCAGTCGATTGATGGCGTAGGCAATCACTTTCTGTGAATCGGTGCGGGTCATACTGGTGGGGCGGCAGATGCGCAGGTGCTCGTCCCGGTATTTACGGATGCTTTCAACAATAGTGCCGTAACCGAGTTGCGACTCGATAATCAGTTGTTCATCCGGCGAGCCAGTGTAATAGGACTGTATGTGCTCACGCAGTGCCGGGTCGTCAATACTGTGCAGCGAACCGATATAGAGTGCGGAGTGAGTCCAGTTGCTGAGGGTAATGGTTTTAATAATTTCACTGACGTGGGTGCGGCCTTCCACCAGGATTACATCGCCGACGCGGATTTCATAGCGCAGTCGATCAAAATCCGACGGGGGAAGTTCCCGTTCCGCATGGCGGGTGTTGAGCCAGGCGACAATTTTTTCCCAGAGTGCGTTTTTCAGCGTTTTAAAAATATTCAGTGACATCAGTATTATAACAACCTTGTTAAATATACGGGTAATGCGTTGCTATGGATCTTTAAATCTGTCGTTTAATAGAGTCTAGTTCAACGGGCTGTGATTTTTGTTTATTGTCGTCTCAAAATGCGCGTACCCATTGCGCCAGTTGCTCCAGTTCTTCAGGGCGATTATAGAAGTGGGGCGAGAAGCGAATGCCACCGCCACGTAACGCACACACCACGCCTTTATCCACCAGGAAGCGATACAGCGCGTCAAGGTCGGTGTGTTGCTTGCTGAAGGTAAAAATACCCGATTGCCGTGCATGCTGGTGCGGGCTGAGAATCTGCACCCCCGGAATCCCGGCAAATAATGTATGCAGCTGCCGCACATGTTGTAGCAACTGCTGTTCGATCTGCGCCATGCCGATTTCAAGTAATAAACTGACACTGGCATGCAGTGCGTGAATGCTCAGCGAATTGGGGCTGCCACACTCAAAGCGGCGTGCGTTCTGCGCCGGCTGCCAGTTATGCATGGCGCTGAAATCCGACAGGTCCTGCACCATATGCCAGCCGTGTTGCTGCAGGCTCAGTTGCGGCATGCTGGACTGTTTGCAGTAAAACAGCGCCAGGCCTTCAGGGCCCAGCATCCATTTATGACCATCCGCCACCACAAAATCTGCCTGGATTGCCTGTACATCGAATTGCAGGGCACCGATCTGCTGGATCGCATCCACGCAAAACAGGGTGTTATTGGCAAGGCAGGCGAGGCCCAGTCTGGGCAGATCCATTTTAAGCCCGCTGGCATATTGTACCGCGCTGACACTCAGCAGCCGGGTGTTGGCATCCATCAGCTCGATCATTGCCTGTTCCGGCTGGTGACCGGAAATATCCGCAATGCGCAGTTCCACCCCACGGGCACGCAGCGCGTCCCAGACAATAAAGTTGGACGGAAATTCCTGATTGCTGATCACGATATTGTCATGGGGCTGCCAGTGAATACCCTGGGCAATAATCGACAGACCTTCCGAGGTGTTTTTCAATAGCGCGATTTCATCCGCCGATTCGGCATGAATCAGCTCTGCCAGCGACTGTTTCAGTTGCTGTTCTTTGGCAAGCCATTGCGTGTAATGGCGTGAGCCGATACGGCCATTTTCCTCGGCAAACTGCTGCACAGCACGTACCGTGCGTTGTGGCCATGGGGCAACCGCAGCGTGGTTAACGTAAATGAGCGATGGATCAAGATCGAATTCGTTGTGCATGGGTCGGTTAACTGCTTGTGTGTGAGTCTGATGCGTTAGATCATAGCTGACATTATTATGAGTATGAACTGCCACAGAAAATCAGTGTAACAGGTGAAACCATGCCGATTGAAATCGAACGTAAATTTTTGCTCGCCGATGAAGGCTGGCGTGAGCAGGTGGTGCGCTCCAGTCGCATTCGCCAGGGCTATATGGGCAAGGCAGACAAGGCCTCGGTGCGTATCCGTATCCAGGGCGCATCCGCCAATATCAATATCAAGAGTGCTACCCTGAATATGCGGCGCCAGGAATACGAGTACGGGATTCCGCTTAACGAGGCGGAGGAAATGCTCGACACCCTGTGTAATCAACCGCAAATCGATAAGACTCGCTTTATTGTCGAGCACGACGGGCACATCTGGGAAATCGATGAGTTTTATGGCGACAATGCAGGGTTGCTGGTGGCCGAGGTGGAGCTGGGCAGTGAAGATGAGGCATTCAGTCGACCCGGCTGGCTGGGAAAAGAGGTCACCGAAGACCCCCGTTATTACAATGTAAACCTGATTCGCCACCCATATAAAGACTGGTAGTTGTTCGGGTCATTTACCCGGGCTGTTTATCTGGGCTATGCGCTGCGGCGTAAAGTGCTATTATTCGCGGAAAATGAAAACCAAATACTAGAGGGAGTCACATGGCAAATATACGTGTCATGCTGGTTGATGATCATGATCTGATTCGTTACGGCCTGCGCCGTTTGCTGGAAGATCAGTCAGGGATTGAAGTGGTGGACGAGGCCAGCAGCGGAGAAGAAGCACTGGAAAAAGTGCGCACGGTTAAACCCGATGTGGTGCTGATGGATATCAATATGCCGGGTATCGGTGGTTTTGAGGCCACCAGCCGGCTCAATAAAACCGGTGCCAGTTGCAAGGTGATTGTGCTCACGGTACACAGTGAAGGTCCCTTGCCCAAGCGCATACTCGAAGCCGGTGCAATGGGTTACCTGACCAAGGGTAGCCCGGTGGAAGAAATGGTGGAAGCCATCCAGCGGGTGAATGCCGGGCAGCGTTATATCGCACCGAGCATTGCCCAGCAACTGGCACTGTCGATGTTGCCAGGGGAGAGCTCGCTGCTGGATCTGTTATCGCAACGGGAACTGCAGGTACTGATTATGATCAGCCAGGGCATGCGCACCAATGCCATCTCCGACAAGCTGGCGCTCAGCCCGAAAACCGTCAGCACCTACCGCAAGCGACTGCATGAAAAGCTGGATGTCTCGAATGATGTAGAGATGATGCATATGGCTATTAAACACGGCCTGCTGGATTCTGAATAAAGCTATATTAAACAATAAGATAAATACTAAACCTGAATTTATATTTACCTGTAAAGGTTTATTTAACCATGAGTAATATGCTTTAAAATCAATGGTTTGAGTTAAAAAATACAGTCTCTGCTGGTTGTTCGTTAATTTATATAAATAATTCAATCAAAAACAATAAGTTATATTAATTATTAAAAGTAAATTATAGGGTTAATCAATGGCTTAATTAGCTGTTAAAATAGCCCCATGTCAGCTACATCCAGTGCCCCCAGCCCAGCCGTTTTCGACGCCGATGCGTTTTTAAAAAACCTGTCCAGCCATGCCGGTATCTATCGCATGTACGATGCCGAGCAGAACCTGCTGTATGTGGGTAAGGCCAAAAACCTGAAAAAACGCGTGTCGAGTTATTTCAGAAAATCCGGCTTGTCGGTTAAAACCCGGGCACTGGTTAAACAGATTCACCACATCGACGTCACCATTACCCACACCGAAAGTGAAGCGCTGTTACTCGAATCAAACCTGATCAAGGCGCACCAGCCCCGTTACAATATCCTGTTGCGCGACGATAAATCCTATCCCTATATCTATGCCTCCATTCACGACCCCTATCCACAAATTGTGGTGCACCGTGGTGCACGCCGCAAAAAGGGCCAGTACCTGGGGCCATTTCCCAGTGCCGGCGCGGTGCGTGACAGCCTGCAGTTTATTCACAAGCTGTTCAAGATTCGCCAGTGTGAAGACAGCTATTTCAAAAACCGTTCGCGCCCCTGTCTGCAGTACCAGATTAAACGCTGTACTGCACCCTGTGTAGGTTATATCAGCGAGGCCGATTACCGCGCCGACATTGATCACGCGCTGCTGTTTCTGCAGGGCAAGAGTACGCGTCTGATCGAAGACCTGGTGGCGCAGATGGAAGCCGCCTCGCAATCGCTGGATTTTGAAAAGGCAGCAGAATATCGCGACCAGATCCGTATGCTGCAGAAGGTGGTGGAGAAACAGTACATCTCCGGCGACGACCGTGACGTGGATATAGTCGCCTGTTTCACCCACGGTGCCCAGGCCTGTGTGCAGGTGTTTTTTATTCGTGAAGGGCGCAACCTCGGCAACCGCAGCTACTACCCCAAACTGCCGGAGGCAATGAGTGAATCCGAGGTGTTAACTGGCTTTATCTCGCAATATTACCTGCAGCAAAACGCGGCGCACCAGCAGGCGCGGGAAGTGATACTGAGCCACCCGGTGGAGGACCAGGCGGCACTGCAGTCGGCGATCAGCGAACAGCTGGGGCACAGCATTCGTCTCACGCACCAGGTGCGTGCGGATCGTGCACGCTGGGTACAGATGGCGCTGAACAATGCAGAAACCGCGCTGCGGGCGCGCATGAACTCCCACGCCGGCATGCTGAAACGCTTTGAGGCGCTGCAGAATGTGCTGCAACTGGAAGAGATGCCAACCCGGCTGGAGTGTTTCGATATCAGCCACACCCAGGGCGAGGCCACCGTGGCCTCCTGCGTGGTGTTTACCCTGGAAGGTGCTTATAAACAGGACTACCGCCGTTTCAATATTGAAGGTATCGAGCCGGGGGATGACTATGCGGCGATGCGCCAGGCGCTGCAACGGCGTTATGCACGACTGAAAAAATCCACCGCCGATGACCCCGAGGGCAGGATGCCGGATATCCTGTTTATCGATGGTGGCAAGGGCCAGCTGCGTCAGGCAGTGGAGGTAATGGACCAGTTGCAGATCGACAATATCCTGCTGATCGGCGTGGCCAAGGGCGAGGGGCGCAAGGCGGGGCTGGAAAAGCTGGTGTTCAGTGATGGCAGGGAAGACCTCTATTTGCCAGAGGAGTCCATCGCCTTTCACCTGATTCTCAATGTGCGTGACGAGGCACATCGCTTTGCCATCAGTGGCCACCGTGCCCGCCGGGAAAAAGCCCGCCGCACCTCCGAGCTGGAAAGTATCGCCGGGCTGGGGCCAAAGCGGCGGCAGAACCTGATCAAACACTTCGGCGGCCTGCAGGGTGTGAAACAGGCGGGGGTAGAGGATCTGGCAAAAGTTCCGGGTATCAGTAGAAATCTCGCGCAAATCATTTATGATGTGCTGCGTTCCAGTTAGCTGATCTCAACCCCGGAAAAACATGCCTCTAAATATACCCAATATGCTTACCCTGTCACGGCTCGCTTTTATCCCGGTGATTATGCTGTTTTTCTTTCTGCCCTATGAGTGGGCGAGGCCGGCAGCGGCCTGGCTGTATGGCCTGGCGGCGATTACCGACTGGTTCGATGGCTACCTGGCGCGCAAGCTGAACCAGCAGTCATCACTGGGGGCGTTTCTCGACCCGGTGGCCGACAAGTTGATTGTGGCGGTAGCGCTGATTTTAATCGCATCGGACAGTGGAGCCCACCACGGCATCGTGATTGTCGGCACCTGTATTATTATCGGTCGTGAAATCACCATCTCCGCACTGCGTGAATGGATGGCGACCCTGGGCCAGCGCAATACCGTGGCCGTGTCGATGATGGGTAAAGTCAAAACCGCGGTGCAGATGCTGGCGATTGGTTTCCTGCTGCACAAGCAGCCTTTCTATGGATTCAACACCCGTGAGGTGGGGGTGCTGCTGCTGGTGATTGCCGCTGTGCTCACCGTGGTGTCGATGCTGATCTACCTGAAAGCGGCCTGGAAGGTAATGCGCAAGCACGGGTAATCTACTGATTGTTTAAGCTTTTTTGAATAAAGATACAAAATACACTTGACGATAAACAGCGGATACTTATAATAGCGACCTCTGTTGAGGCAACTAGCCAGAACAGAACCAGGCGGGTGTAGCTCAGTGGTAGAGCATCTCGTTGCCAACGAGAATGTCGTGAGTTCGACCCTCATCACCCGCTCCAAATTCTTCTTCAGATGATGCCCTGATTGGCATCATCTGAACCCAAAAACCTCGGCAACCCGAGGTTTTTTTACTTAAGGCGCCTGCCTTCGGCTGGGGAAGAAGAAGCCACTTGAATTGCCAGGCATCATCAGGCAATTTACAGAATTTGGCGGGATGGCAGAATGGCTATGCAGCGGATTGCAAATCCGTGTATCTCGGTTCGACTCCGGGTCCCGCCTCCATATTCTTCGTACCAGTTCCCGCTATTAAACTCCCGGTATCAAACCCATACAGCCTGTGTGCAGCAATACCATTGTCTAATGCAAAAGCGAATAATAAAAACCAGTTAAGTCTTTGATTTATGAAATTAAAGATTCACATCTGTAGCCACATCCCATAGAATACACGCGTCTTGACCAAGACCATTCTGATTAATGCCCAGGTGGCGTTGTGGTAGACTGTCGTGATGATCGACCTACGCAACGAAAATAGGGTAGTTAAAAGAAAGTCCATTCTGAATAAGCCCAGGTGGCGAAATTGGTAGACGCAAGGGACTTAAAAATTTGAGCACCCAGTTTGGAAACGGCTGGTGTGAATGGAGTCAAATTCGGGGAAACCTTACAGGTAAGGCTGATGGCAATCCCGAGCTAAGCTTTGGAGCGATTCTAATCATTCCTTTGAAAGTGTAGAGACTTGACGGCTCCTGCCTAAACTGCAGTAATTATTGCAGCAGGGTAAAGATAAAGTCCAGACCACAAATGTTAAGGTATATTCCTGAACAGTAGCGAAAGCTATAGTTGGTAAGAAAATCCCTCGGTAGAAATACCGTGCCGGTTCGATTCCGGCCCTGGGCACCATATTTCGTAATTTCCAGTTCGGAAATTCATCAAAAAACCGCTGAAACGCAGATCTGATAGGTGTGCCAACAAATGATTGTCGATGGTTATAGTGGCTAACTTTCAGCCATGCAGGCGTTGTAATTATTTGTTAACCGCGAGAAGAATTTTGTTTATTTTGCGGCATCAATCTTAAAGTCTTTATGAAGTCTGTCCCAATGGGCTTTCAGTCCTTCTTTATGCTTGCCATTCATCGGTAGTGTCTTTAGCGCTTCAGGCCATAGCTCCCTTGCCTTATTCAGTGTGTCGTCCAGATGCGGCTTTATTGCCCGCCATGGGATGCCTGATTTCTCTGCCCACGATTGAAAATGTGTCATTGAGACTACGTACCATTCCTTCGTTTTACCTAAATTGAGTGCGTACCTGGTCTCGTTTTCGATATAGACGTTGGTTGTCACGATATCGTAGGCTGGAGAAAGCCGTGGTGTGATTTTATCGGCGTATAGAAAGCTCCAGTTCTTGAGGTGTGCATCGCCATTGGCCAGGAGAATATTCACCAGTAACCGCCTTGCGAACTGTTGAGCGTCATCCAGTCCGTCGCCTGAGAAGTCATAGATAACCTTGCCGATATTTTCGTAATTAGCAGACGTGTATTTATCATGCGGGTACTTCACCAGAATCTGCGCGAAGTCTTCCATGTGAATGCGCTGATTATTCTCACGATCAAAGCGCTTGATGGCGAAGGCCAGCTTCTCGTCAGGTAAGTTGATTTGCGGTAGATGATCGAGATTATCCAGTTCAACGAGTTTGATCTCTGGGATATCAACGCCAGCCAGCGCAGCCAGTGACATGGCAGTGTATTCGTTCAGCGGTACAAATGGGTGCTTAGTCGATGGCGTTTTGATGATCCAGTCACCCAGCACATCGCCCCTGGATAAATTGTAGCGCCCGTCTTTTTCCTTCATGGAAAATTTCATCTGCACGCCAGCCAGGGAGAATTTGTTTTGCTGAGCAACTTTGTTAAATTTAACAGGTTTGGCCTTGCCGAGTGTGTTCAGCACGTATTCAGGAACATCTTCAGGCTCCATGGGTGTTGCTTCGATAGCCCCCGGCAAATCTTCGCCGAGATACGAGAGGATATGGAATTCATTATCAATATGCACCTTTAGGCCTTGTGCTATCAGATCACGTAAAGCGCCTTCTGGCAGCAGGTTTGATAGTACAGGGTGCAGCCGTTGATTGCGTGCCCACGGCTCTGCCATTAACCTGGCTGCGTTCGGAAACATGGGGTGAGTAATCAAGCTGAATGTTGGGCGCACAGGATTGTTTTTAAACTCATCCGCAAAGCTCATTACATTGCGTCCGTTCTTGAAACCTGCGAGGTAGCCGACCAGTACACCATGAAGAGAGAGCTGTAGCACATTCACTTCATTGTCTGTGTCTGTGCTCATTCATTTTCTCCCAGCAACCCTTGCCATGGGTCATCTTCTAGCGATTTCTTCTCGTCCTTTGTCGATTGGCCTGGCTCGTTAGATGCTGAGGACTCATCGGCCAGTACGGCCAACACGGCATTTAATTTTTCTTGCGGGATGAGAAGCAGCTCACTCTTAAGGCCCCTGGCAATCAGCTCAAGGGTATCGAGCCGGGGATTGCCTCTGGATTCCAGTCGCTGGTATTGCTGGCGCGATATACCCACCCGCAGCAACATATCGTGCTGTTTAAGTGCCAGGGCTATACGGCGCTTTTTAATCTGTTCAAGTAGTGAATTCATAATGAAGCATATATGTTGCTATATTCGAATTAGAAGTATATTAGTTGCTTTTATATGATTTAGCAATATATGTGTTTCTTTTCTGGGCTTAGAAAGCATTTTGCAGTAATAGCAACAAATATATTGCTATTTTGCATGAGATGAGGACATACCTTCAAAATCTATACGCCACCAGCCAGGCCCAGGTCCGAATTTCTGGTAAAGGGTAGGAAACCAGGCACCGTACTGGCGTAAAACTAATGACAGGCTTCAATGGTACCCTTGTTTGCCTATGAGCCGATTAGAGGCTATTATTCGGCTCATAATATGAGCCGAATATAATGACTTATTCGGCTCAACCCCTCAAACCACCTGTTAGAAGGCTGTTATGTATATATGGCAAACATCCAGCTGGCCGGAGTTTCACTACCAGCTCAGTGAGCTCAAGCCGAGGCTGGAATCTGTATTGGCCCTGCAGCGATCCCTGGTCGGTGAGGCTCAAGGCTTGCCAGACGGGCTCGACCGTGAGGCTGAGATGGATGCATTGATACAGAATACCCTTCAAACCTCCGAGATTGAGGGTGAAAAACTCAACGTAGGCTCGGTACGCTCATCGGTGGCTAAACAGCTGGGAATCGAGAAGGCCGGCCTGGCCGCTCAGGGCACACGGCAAACGGAGAGCCTGGTTGCCATGTTGCGCGCTGCCACCCGTGATCTTGAAAAGCCACTCAGCCAGAAACAACTGTGTGACTGGCAGGCGGCTTTATTTCCAGAGCCGCCAATTACAAAACACCTGATCATGGGTGAATTGCGAGACCAGGCGCCTATGCAGGTGGTTTCCCGGAAAGGCGGGCGTGAGATCGTACACTTTGAGGCGCCACCCAGAGATACACTGGAAACTGAACTGGATACATTCACCACCTGGTTCAATACTTCGGAAACGCAGGCAGAGTACGGTCTGTTGCGAGCCGCCATTGCACACCTGTGGCTGATTACATTGCATCCATTTGATGACGGTAATGGTCGTGTCGCACGTGCTTTAACGGACCGGGCATTGGCGCAATCAGAACAGACGAGTATTCGCTTCTACTCATTGAGTGCGGCTATCGAAAATAATCGTGAAGCCTATTACGAGATGCTGGAGAAGACGCAGAGCTGTCAGACAGAGTCACAGCAAAAGGACTCGCTGGATATTACCCAGTGGATTAACTGGTTTTTATGCGTATTAAGCGAAGCGATGCGGCAAGGGCAGCTGCGGATACAACGCGTAATAGATAAAGCACGTTTCTGGCAAAAGCATAGCCAGACGGTTTTAAGCGAGCGCCAGATAAAAGTGTTAAACCGACTGCTGGATACTGAAGGCGAGGCATTTTTACAAGGGATTAATGCCCGAAAGTACCAGGGCATTGCCGATGTTAGTAAGGCAACGGCAACACGTGATTTAGCTGATTTATTGGGTAAAGGCTGTATCAGGCAATTACCCGCTGGTGGGAGAAGTACGCGTTATAAAATTGACGTATAGTGCGGGAACATGACTGATTATAGATATTTCACCGGCTGCTTTTCCCTGATCCACTGCATAATGCCATTACGTACGTTGTATACATTGCTGTAACCCATTTCTTCAACCAGGTATCGTGCGAGCTGCCTTGTGCGGTTACCGGTTCGGCAGATTAAAATAACCGGCTCGTCTTTGCTCACGGTAGAGGTGAAGCGGCTTAGAAATTCCGGGTTTATCTTTCCATTGGCATCAACGAAGGTGAGTAATTTGCTGTCTTCTATAATGCCGGTTTGATGCCATTCATCCGGGCGTCTGATATCAATAATCTCTATATCCTGGTCAAGCAGGGTTTTTAGCTGGTTGTTGTCCAGGTTGTTATAGGGCACTTCTGTACACGCCTGTAGCATCATGGTTAGCAGTAAAACACTGCATAATTTAAAAAACATAATTGATCTTCGCGTTGTAAACATTTCTTACGGGGCAGGCGGCCTTGCTGGTTGAGTTAAGGGAGGTACAACCTGACCACGTTATTCCCGATTATTCGACGGTGAGTCGAGCGGTGAGGCTGTATGAGGGAAATGCTTGATTGCAGGACCTGGGCCCAATATCTGATATCTCCTCCAGGTATGACCCTGAGATGAATTCACTGACTCCTTGATTTGTATACGCAATTAACGTACAGTAATAAATATATGAAACTGGTCTTTTTTGAAACGCCGATATTCACAAGGATGCTGCCGGATTATCTAACTGATCAGGAGTACAGGGCATTGCAAACAGCCTTGATGGAAAATCCGGAGCTTGGCGATATGATGCCAGGTACGGGTGGTTTCAGAAAAGTCCGCTGGAGCGATTCCAGACGTGGTAAAGGCAAAAGAGGCGGTCTAAGAGTCATTTATTATTATCTGTCCACTGACAGCCAGATTTGGTTTTTTACCATTTATAATAAAAATGAAGCGGTCGATTTAACTACGGATGAAAAGAAGTTATTAAAACAGGCTCTTGAAAAAGAGCTGGCTTCGAGGAGAAAGTGTGATGAGTAAGAAGCGTAAATTATTTGATGAATTAATGGGCGGTATTGAATCGATGGAACAGCAACGTGAAGGTAAAATTACTTTACGTACACATGAAGTGGAAAATCTTGCACCACTAATCGTCGATGCCGCAATAATTCGTGAAACTCGTGAACAATTGAATGTTTCACGCGCTGTGTTCGCGCGCCGGCTTAGAGTTTCCACACGGACACTGGAGAACTGGGAACAGGGAAGGGCAAAGCCGAACGCACAGGCAGCAGCTCTTATTATGATGGTGAGGCAATATCCAGATACGCTTGAAAAACTCTCATTGCTCGATAACGGTCATCAAGCTGCATGATTGTTTAAGATATCATAACGTGTGGTCTGTCAGCCTGGAGTTTTACCTATTATAGATATTTCACCGGCTGGTTCTCTCTCTCTGATCGATTGTAAAATATTTCTAAAGGATCAGGCTGTCTTAATCACTGCGAGGGTTGTTTATCATCAGCTGCTTGAGCTCCCTGATTTCGCCCCGCAACGATTGCACTTCTTTATGTAAATCCGTTTCGATGTGGTCCTGCGTTGCCTTTACCGCGTCAACGGTTTCCCTGTGTTCTTCTTCACTGTAGCTTTGCATGGCGCTGACGATAATGGCGATAAACAGGTTAAGCATGGTAAAGGTGGCAATCAGAATAAATGGAACAAAAAATGCCCAGGCATAGGGGAAGCTTTCCATTACCGGGCGGACGATCCCCATCGACCAGCTTTCCAGGGTCATGATCTGGAACAGGGTATAGAAGGATTTGCCTAGCGAGCCGAACCACTCAGGGTAGGTAGCGCCAAACAGGGTTGTTGCGATAACGGCAAATACGTAATAAAAAATCAGTAACATCACCCCGATAGAGCCTAGCCCCGGTATCGCGCCTACTAATGCGCCGACGACCCTGCGCATGGAAGGCACCATGGTGAGCAGGCGTAACACCCGCAGCACCCGCAAGGCACGTAATACCGCGAAGGGGCCGGATGCCGGGATCAATGCAATGGCAACCACGCCAAAATCAAACAGGCTCCAGGGATCGCGCCAGAAGTCACGTCCATACACAGTGATACGAAGTATAATTTCGATCACAAAAACCGCCAGGATGATTCGGTCAACCGCGACGATAAGCTGCCCGGCCTGCTGCATAATGCTGCTGGAGGTTTCCATGCCCAGCAGCACGGCATTAATCAGTATCAGGGTTATGATTGCATTTTGTACACGTGGATGTTCAATGAATGACTGCAGGGGAGAGCGTATTGCCGATATCAATTTTTATTTTCTACCTGTTGTGAAATAAAGACTTTTTCCAGTGGCAGTCCGGTCATGCCATGAATGGTGCGCCATAAATAATACATAATCGCCATCATCATCAGCATCGATGGAATGGCAATCACCGGATAGCTCAGCAGGGTCATGCGGCCAAGTTCTTCATTGAAAGCCGCACTGCCGCCGGGGCTGGTGACAATCCATTTGGCCAGCACGTAATTCATTACCGATGAAAACATAAATGTGCTGCTCAGCAGGTAGGTGGCATTTAACAGGCGGCTCTCAAATGCCGCGCGCATATTACGCTGGTCCAGTATTTGCTGGATTTCATCGACATTGATGAATTTGGGGTTGTATATCAGGGTCCTGATTAACGGGTAGCGAGTGCGCGTGGAAATGAGTATGGCGACACCAATAATTCCCGGAATGGCCGCTTCCTTGATGGCAAGCCATTGTGTGTCCAGTTGCAGCAGGCCGATGCCCCCGGTCAGCACCACGCTGATCAGACCCAGCAGGGCAATAAAATTAAATTTTCTGTATTTGACCAGCTCAAACAGGCCCCAGCCCAGCGGGAATGCGAGTGCAACAATGAGTGCACCACTTGCGCCCAGCTGCTCGGGACCACTCATTTTCATCAGGATAAATGAGGGTATCAGCAGGCTGATTAAAAGGTCGACCAGCGGTCGGGGTTTGTGCGTCGGTGGGTTTTGTTCGGGTGTGGCTGGGTTAGTCATTATTCGTATCGGGTCTGTTTGTGGGTCGTAATTTACATGCCTGTTTAGCGTGCCTGATCTGCCTGGCAACAGGTTGGTTTTTCAAATTTCAAAGGGTGGATATGCCAGTTGGCTAATATTCTCATATTTGAAACCTGTTTGTGTATATAGTTCGCTTTTATTGGCGTTATTTTGAGCCGAAATTGATTATTCCGTGGGGGATTACCGGCTAGTGCTTTTATCGGTTAAAAGAAATATTTAGAACTATAAAACAAATAAAATCAATTGCTTATTGTATATTATTAATTATATACATTATTATAATTCAATGGGCATTAACCTGGCCGACTTTGTGGTGTCTGCTCGAGCTGTACTGATCGGGGTGTGCTGGCAATGTTTGCCAGCATGGCATTAGCCATTAGTTTAGGGGTGGGAACCAGGCCCTGTTTCATCAGACGATAAAGACAAGATGAATGCATCGGTTTGCCTGGGCATATGGCTCTTTTGATAGTGTGATGTGATATTGTGATGCCAGATGTCTAATCAATATTTAGAATCCCGTCCGTGGTTAACTGGCAAGGGTAGGTGATGTCCTGGCGTAATTCATTCGGTGTGTCCATGGTGCAGATGCTGCTGGTTATTAATATCGGCATGTTTCTACTGCAGCTGTATACCGGCTCTATCGGCTTAATCGAAACACTGGCCCTGTGGCCGCTGGATTCCGGCGCCGGCTTTGTGCTTGATCAGGCGCGGCCAGGGTTCCAGCTGTGGCAGCTGCTGAGCTATTCGTTTCTGCATGGCAACCTGCTGCATTTGCTGCTGAATATGTATGCACTGTGGCTGTTTGGTCCGCGCCTGGAAGCGCGCTGGGGTTTGCGCAATTTTACCCTGTATTATTTTGCCTGTGTGCTGGGCGCCGCACTGGTGCAACTGGTGGTAGCTGGGCAGAGCGCAGCCCAGGGTGAGGTGTATCCCACCATCGGTGCCTCGGGTGGCGTGTTCGGTTTATTGCTGGCCTATGGCCTGACGTTTCCCCGTGAAAAGCTGATGCTGATTTTCCCGCCGGTGGTGTTACAGGCCAGGTGGTTTGTGCTGATCTACGGCATTATCGAGTTATGGTTCGGCATCACCGGCACCGCCGCGGGGGTGGCCCACTTCGCGCATCTCGGCGGTATGCTGTCGGGTTTTATCGTATTGTGGTACTGGTATCGCCATCCGCCCGGTTACCGTTGAGTGGGTGATGAATTTCCGGTGTTTAAAAAAGTGTATAAACTGTGTTTCAGCCTGTTCATAATCTGCGTGGTCAATACCGTGTCTGCTAACGCCTTAATTATTGATGATCGAAGCAGTGACGGGCTGAAATCGAATCTCGGTGAGGAATGGCGCCTGGTTACCGACAATGTGATGGGAGGTGTATCCAGTGGCGAGCTTAGTTTGCACAGTTACCAGGATAAAAACTGCCTGCGTATGCAGGGTGAGGTGTCAACCGACAATAATGGTGGTTTCGTACAGATTGCCCTGAACCTGTCGCAATCAGGTTCGTTTGATGCAAGTGCATACGATGGTATTGAACTGCAAGTTTCAGGCAATAACGAGTCATACAATATACACTTCCGCACTGCTGGGCTATGGTTTCCCTGGCAATCCTACCGTGCGCCTTTTGACGTCAGCAATGACTGGCAAACCATTCGCATCCCGTTTATCCAGCTAGAGGCTTATAAAACCGGGCGCTCCTTCGATGCAAGCAAACTCAAGCGCATAGGCATTGTGGCAATTGGTCGTGATTTCCAGGCAGACTTATGCCTTGCCTCGGTAAAGTTTTATACAGAGTAGGAAAGCCGCATGGGGCACCCTGTTATCATCAGACGTTACGCGGAGCAATCTGCGCAGTTGATGGTGGATGCTACACACATCAACTGCGGTGATTTATCTTTTATAGAAGTGAGGGCAAATCAATTACCGAATCCCGGCAAATGACATAAGTCGTTGATCAATGCCGCGCCATGATTACTTTGTTGTCTACGACGTAAGGTAAGGGGTAGGTAAAACAGGCTTTTGACTTATCGATCGAAGTACGTGCAGGTGGTGTTGCCGTTTGACTATGTCTGGACAGCATCTTTATACTGCATTTACCTACCGGAGTTGCTGCATGTCGACAGACAAACCTATTTCACATGAACCGTTGCAGTCCGACGTGGTGTTTCATGTGCATGATGTCACCAAAATTTACCAGATGGGCGAAGTGCAGGTGCATGCGTTGCGCGGTGTGGATCTGGATCTTTACAGTGGCGAGTTTACCGTTCTACTGGGTGCATCCGGCAGTGGCAAATCCACATTGCTGAATATTCTTGGCGGGCTGGATACACCCACCGGTGGCCAGGTGCTTTACGGCGAGCGTGACCTTACCCGTGCCACGGAAAGTGAACTCACTGAATATCGCCGTTACCACGTCGGTTTTGTCTTCCAGTTCTATAATCTCATACCCAGCCTTACCGCACGTGAGAATGTCGCGGTCGTTACCGAAATTGCCAGAACACCCATGTCACCGGAGGATGCATTAAACCTGGTTGGCCTGGGTGAACGAATGGATCATTTTCCCGCACAACTCTCCGGTGGCGAACAACAGCGCGTGGCGATTGCCCGTGCCATAGCCAAACAACCGGATGTGCTGTTGTGCGATGAACCCACCGGTGCGCTGGATTCGAAAACCGGCATCGTGGTGCTGGAAGCTCTGCAGCGGGTTAACCGGGAGATGGGTACCACAACCGCGGTGATTACCCACAATGCCAGTATCGCGCAAATGGCCAATCGCGTGATTTACCTGGCCGATGGTCGCATTACCGAAACAAAGATAAATCAAACCCGGCTGCAACCACGCGAGTTGAGCTGGTGAATTGACAATGCAGGCCATCGATATCAAACTCTGGCGTGAACTCTGGGCGATGCGTATGCAGGCGCTGGCGATTGCGCTGGTGATTGTCGGCGGTGTGGCCATTTTTATTATGTCGATGAGCACGCTTGATTCGCTTTATCAAAGCCGTGACAGTTATTACCGCAGTAACCACTTCGCCCATGTGTTTGCCTCGCTCAAACGAGCGCCGCTGGGGGTGCATAAACGCATCGAGCAAATTCCCGGTGTGGACAAGGTGGAAACCCGTGTCCTTGCCTACGTCAATCTTGACATAGCCGATTACGACGACCCGGTGAGCGCACACCTGTTGTCACTGCCGGATAACAGCCCCGGATTACTCAACCAGGTTCATTTGCGCAACGGGCGTCTGATTGAACCGGGGCGTGATAACGAAGTATTGCTCAGTGAAAAATTTGCCCGGGCACATCAGCTGCGCCCGGGTGACAAACTGCACGCCACCATCAACGGTCGTCGCAAGCAACTGACCGTGGCAGGCCACGCATTGTCACCGGAATACATCTACCAGATTGCGCCCGGTGCCATGTTTCCCGACAATGAACGCTATGGTGTGTTATGGATTGCACGCAAACCTCTGGCCAGTGCCTATGATATGGACGGTGCATTTAATCATGTCAGCCTAACCCTGAGCCGGGGCGCAAACGAGCAGGATGTCATCAATCGTCTGGATGAAATTCTCAAACCCTACGGTGGCATCGGCGCCTATTCCCGTGAAGACCAGCTCTCCAACCGTTTTATAACAGAAGAACTGAAACAGCAGAAAACCATCGCCACGATTTTTCCCATTATCTTTTTCGGTGTGGCGGCTTTCCTGCTGAATGTAGTTACCAGCCGACTTATCAGTTTACAGCGTGAACAGATTGCCGCACTCAAGGCCTTTGGTTACAGTAACTTCGCGGTGGGTTTTCACTACACCAAGCTGATACTGATGATTGTCAGCCTGGGGGTGATTATGGGTACCGGCGTCGGTGTCTGGATGGGCAAGGGCATGAGTCATCTCTACATGAACTTTTTCAGCCTGCCGGCGATGGATTATGTACTCAAACCGCAGACAGTGATGACAGCGGCGCTGATCAGTATGACAGTGGCGGTGCTGGGTACACTCTATGCTGTTTCCACCGCAGCGCGTCTGCCACCGGCCCAGGGCATGCGCCCGGAACCACCGGTAATGTATCATTCAACCCTGGTGGAACGACTGGGCCTGCAACGCTGGTTTTCTCAACCCACGCGCATGATCCTGCGGCATATCGAACGTCATCCGCTGAAGTCATTGCTTACCATACTGGGTATCAGCATGGCCAGTGGTACCATGATGCTGGGCGGCTTCCAGGAGGGCGCCATAGACCGCATGATTGGTGTGCAGTTTGGCATGAGCCATACCAGTGACCTCACCGCGATTTATACCGAGCCGACTTCAGAGCGATCACTTTACTCGTTGCAAAGTTTGCAGGGCGTACAACATGCGGAAGCCTTTCGTGAAGTGCCGGCAAGGTTACAGTTCGAGCATCGCAGCTATCGCACCTCGGTCAAGGGCATACAGCCGGATGGTCAGTTAATGCGGCTGCTGGATACCGATTTACAACGTATTGATGTGCCACAGCAAGGCATTATTCTTACCGATTACCTGGCGCAACTGTTGCGCATTAAACCCGGTGACATGCTCACCATTGAAATACTCGAGGGTAACCGCAGTATGGTACAGGTGCCGGTGGCGGGACTGGCGAGGGAATACCTTGGAGTAAATGCCTATATGCAGCGTGAATCCCTGAACCGGCTGCTCAGGGAAGGCGATGCCATTTCCGGTGCCTGGTTAAACGTCGATCCGCAGTATCTGAAAGATATTTATGTCGAGCTTAAAAACATGCCTCGCGTTGCCGGTGTTGTTGAACAGAAATCGGCGATCAGGGCGTTTTATGAAACCCTGGCGGAAACCGTGCTGTTTTTTACCTTTATCTCCACACTGCTCGGCGGGGTGATTGCCTTCGGGGTAATTTACAACAGCATGCGCATTGCACTGTCGGAGCGTAACCGTGAACTGGCCAGTTTGCGCGTGCTGGGCTTTCATCGCGGTGAAGTGGCCTACATTTTACTGGGTGAACAGGCGCTGCTGACGCTGCTGGCCATACCGCTGGGATTTGTTTTCGGTTATGGCCTGTGTGCCTACCTGGCCTATGCCTTTGGCACCGACCTGTATCGCATTGAACTGGTGCTGGGTCGTAATGTGTATGCCTTCGCTGCACTGGTGGTCATTGTTTCATCCATCCTTTCAGCCATTATGATCTGGCGCAATATTGCCCGGCTTGATATGGTTGCTGTACTCAAAACCAGGGAATAAATGATGTTTACACTGTTGCGAAAACACCCGGTTATTAGTGTTGTCGCCATAATGCTTGTATTGTTACTGGGCTGGGGATTCTGGCCGCAACCGATAATGGTTGAAGTAAAAGAAGTGATACGCGCACCTCTTACCGTGACCATAGAAGAGGAAGGTCGCACACGGGTAATCGATCGCTATGTGATTGCGGCACCTGTCAGCGGTGTTACCTGCCGTGTCAATCTCAATGTAGGCGATACAGTTGAACAGGACCAGGTGTTGCTGAGTATCACGCCGCTGGATTCACAAATTCTTGATGCACGCAGCCTTGCCCAGGCCAGGGCAAAAGTCGAGGCTGCAAAATCCGCCCTGCGTGCTGCGGAAGAACGGGCACGTGCCGCTGCGGCCTCTGCCCAACTGGCCAGAAACGAACTGAAACGCCTGCAACCGTTAATGGAAAGAAACCTTATTTCCAGGGACGCCTACGATAAGGCCGTCGCTGCAGATAATACCGCCGCCGCCAATCAACGCTCTGCCGATTTCAATGTGGAAGTTGCCCGTTATGAGTTGAGTGCTGCAGAGAGTGTGATTGATTACAGAACAGGCGAGACACCACAGGCCGCGGAACGCATTAAAGTACGTTCACCCATTACCGGCAGAATTCTAAAAGTTGATCATCAATGTGCTGGCCCGGTTATCACCGGAGAGCCGTTAATGGAAGTGGGCGACCCGAGCGTGCTGGAAGTTGAAGTGGATGTTCTGTCCGCCGATGCGGTTAAAATAAAGCCCGGCATGCAGGTTCTGTTCGAACGCTGGGGCGGTGAACAGCCGCTTGAGGGAATAGTGCGCAATGTCGAGCCAGTAGGGTTTACCAAAACCTCTGCACTGGGTGTAGAAGAACAACGGGTGCTGGTTATTTCAGACTTCACCTCACCGCCAGAACAACTGCAAAGCCTGGGCGATGGTTACCGTGTTGAAGCGCGTTTTATCCTCTGGCATGAAGATGATGTATTACAGGTGCCTGCCAGCAGCCTGTTCCGTTACAACAATGGCTGGGCGGTTTTCGTGGTAAAAGACAACCAGGCGCATCGCCAGCCCGTAGAAGTTGGGCAACGTAATGGTTTAATCGCGCAGATTATTGAAGGCGTGAAAGAAGGTGACAGGGTTATCAATCATCCGAGTGATGATGTGGATGACGGTGTGAGTGTAAAGATACAGTTGATTGATCGCTATTGAGTCAGGCCCAGCTGGCCAGCGTTGTAAAACGCTGGCCAGGCTGCGCGCTAAAATAACCAGTAACAATGCACCATCATCAATGCACAGTGATGTCCACATAGGAACAGTCTGGCAATAACTTGTGAAACGCCTCGCCACTCATATGAACCAGGTCTTCGTGGTTGCCGCTTTCTATATAAATATCACTGCAATCCTGCAGGTCCTGGTCGATGACGGTCTGTATGCCATAGGCGGTACCGATCGGTGGAATCGCACCGGATTCACAGTCGTTGAACAGTTCCCTGCATTCATCTTCGCTGGCCAGTTCCAGCTTGCGATTTAACAGATCATTGAGCTTGCTGATATACACATAGCGATTGGCTGGCACCAGTGCCATCATATAACCCTGATCATCCCGTAGCAGTACGGACTTCACCAGATTTTTTTCGGGTATGTGTGCGCTGTGTGCGGTGTTCAGGCTGGAGACAGTGGGTCGATGATGAACCGTTACATATGGGACTTTCTGCTGAACCAGCTGGCTTAACAGTGTGGGTGACATATCCATAATGCACCTCCTTATACGAGTTGATTATGTATCACGACTACCTGTTATTATTTAAGCGGATATTGGCCCGCTTTTATAATCATCTTATTTTATAAGAAAGCATAAAATTATTTATTTACAGGGCTTTAAACCACAGCTAGATCCACATGAGCCGATTAAGCCCTGTTATTCGGCTCATAGTGAGGGCAGAATAGGGCTATGAAACAAGCCACTGAAAAGTCGTCACCACCAGCCGAGTTAATTGCGTCCCTGCTCAAGGCGGAAATTTTCCCACACCCGGTAAACGAGCTGCAGTTAATTGAAACCCATATTTCCTGGGTGATCCTCACCGGGCCATATGCCTATAAAATCAAAAAACCGATTAACCTTGACTTTCTCGACTTTTCCACATTGGCGCAGCGCAAGCTGTATTGTGAAGAAGAACTGCGGCTGAACCGGCGCACCGCGCCCTCCATTTACCTGGGCGTTGTGGCAATAACCGGTAGCGCCTCACAACCGCAGCTGCAGGATGATGGCGACGGTGAGGCCATAGAATACGCAGTAAAAATGCGCCAGTTCCCGCAGGAAGCCCAGCTGGATCATCTGCTGGAACAGGGTGGTCTGAACGCATCCCATATAGATGCCTTCGCCCGGCTGGTGGCGGGGTTCCATCAGCAGATTGACGTGGCCGCTACCAACGATGACTACGGTGAACCGGCGCAGGTGATGCAACCGGTGGAAGAAAATTTCAGCCAGATAGGTGAACGCCGCTTAACCTCGGAGCAGAAAACACTGCTGGATGAACTGCAACACTGGTCGAAAACAGAATTCCAGCGACTGGAAACCCGGCTGCTAGAGCGCAAACAACTGGGCTTTATCCGCGAGTGCCACGGCGATATGCATTTGCGTAACCTGGCGTGGATTGACGAGCAACCAGTGGCCTTCGATGGCATTGAGTTCAATGCCAACCTGCGCTGGATCGATGTAATCAGTGAAGTGGCTTTCCTGGTAATGGATTTACAGGACCGAAACCAGCCGGAACTGGCACAGCGGTTTCTTAACGGCTACCTGGAACGCAGTGGTGATTACGTCGGAACTGCACTGCTACCTTTTTACCTGGTGTATCGCGCGCTGGTGCGCGCAAAGGTAGCGGCAATCCGCGCAGGGCAGGACGACATTGAGGAGGCCGAGCGGTGCAGCCTGCAGGATGAAATGATCGACTACCTGCGACTGGCGCAAAGTTATACCCAAATGCAGGGAGAGCACCTGATTATTGCACACGGACTGTCAGGTTCAGGCAAAACCACTCTGACCCAGCCGCTGCTGGAACAACTGCCGGCGATCCGCATCCGCTCCGATGTGGAACGCAAACGCCTGGCGGGTCTTGAGGCCACCGAGCGTGCAAACGCCGAACCGGGTGAGGGCATATACACGCCGCAATATAGTGAGCAAACCTACGGCTGTCTGCTGGAACTGGCCTCGCAGATTCTCGATGCCGGCTATAACGTAATTGTTGATGCAACTTTCCTGCTGAAAAACCAGCGGGAAATGTTTCAGCAACTGGCAGAGGTTAAAAACATCGCCTTTCATATTCTCAACTTCAGCGCCCGCACCGAAACCCTGCAGCAAAGAATAAAGCAGCGTTCAGGTGATGCCTCGGATGCCGACCTTGAAGTGTTGCAAAAACAGCTGAACAGTGTTGAAGAATTTACAGCAGACGAAAAGACATTCGTTATCGACATAGATACCGAAACACAAACCGCGATAGGCCCGCATGTTTTTAATTCGGGGTTGGAGTACTAATTCGACTGACTTCCATATAAGGCCACCAATCAACGCAGATTATATGGAGATATCAGAGGCTCTAATCCCGGCCAATAATGTGTTAGCGGCTACCACAGGACTTAAAGCCTGCCGGTTTGTCATTCACTCTTTCGAATCGAGTATCACTGGTTTCTGAGAATGCCACCGGAAATAACAGCAACACGAGACCTGCTGCATAATCAGATCTTCTGTATTTACCATGTTTTGCTGTGTCCAGACCCAATGTGACTTGTTCATAGCTCGGGCCGGCTAATACATCACCCGGGCCTCTTGATAGAAGAAAAGTATCCCGATGTATAATGATTTTTCCATCACTGATTTTAAAATCCTGTCCGTAAATGTATGGTTTCTCATAAATTACACAGCCGTTTTTAATGGCTTTTACAATGAGTGAATTATCTTCCGATATAACCTCTATAAACTCGATGTCTGCGTGGCTAACTTCAGGCGTTATATTCAGCTTTGTGTGGCCCCAGATGATTTCAGAAAGATAACCCGATGGGTCGCCCGTGTTTTTGTACACACCCGCCAATTCAGACGTCCGGGATATTTGATAAAAATCCTGGTTGTCTTCGGGTTCTGAATGAAATGCACAGCCATACAGGGATATAAACAGCATAACGGCCAGGATCTGGATTTTCATGAATATTTCTCATACGTTACGGTTGGAAGTAAGCTGCGGGGCAGGGTGGATTGCTCACCGGTTCCCTTGCTTGTCCGTAATGCGCGTAAATTCTATAAATGCATATTCAGAAGGTCTGCCCAGGCCACAAATAATAAATCGGTAAATAAAAAAAGGCGACTAAAAAGCCGCCTTTCTATAAACCAGAACAGATTAACGTTTATGCTTTCTTGCGTCTGGCAATACCAATCAAACCAATTAAACCTGTGCCAAATAACCATATCGCAGCAGGGATGGGAACGACTGTAACATTATTCACAAAGCTTTCGCTGCCGCCATCAGCAAAGCCCTGTACATGAATGCCTATGCGCAGGTCGGTTGCCGATTCCAGCGCAAAGATCGTATCTGCATAGGTGATACCTGACAGCAGATCAAATGTAATGCCGAGGTATTCGCCCGGATTGACACCGTTCGGCTGCACCGGGGCATCGGCATCCGCAAGAAAGCCTGCAGTTGTCTCAAAACCGATTGAGTTACCACCCGGAAGGTTTCCAGGATTCGCGCCCTGGCTAAAGCTCACACCGGTGCTTGAATTATCGATGGATGCGATACCCAGCAGGGTGCCGTCGTCGAAGTAGACATCTGCAATCGAAGATGAATCCGGACCGCTATTGATGAAAGTAAACAATACCTGATTGTAGCCGGTATCTGTATTCCAGCCTGCATCTGTCACTTCAACAAACAGCTGTGACTCGCCGGTGGCGCAGTTCGCAGCTGAATTATGGGTGATACAGCCAAAACTGAACAGAGCGGCCTGTGCCGGTGAAAATACTGCAACTGCCGAGAGTAAAGAAACGGCTTTAAGAATATTTCTGATATGCATTGTAAAGGTTCCGTTTATCATTTATCCATCAGTGTGATGGGTGTATTATCGTTAACTGATATAACAGCAAATTATATGCCCACTTAAGAAAATCAATATCTATCAATTAGATAGCTGAATATAAATATTTCATAAAATAATAATGTGTAAAAGGTCAGGACAGAAAATGTGAATCAGTTCAAAAAACTGCAAGATATCTCGACAGGGCGATTGTTGGCCAATTTGTGGCCAGCTAACTCCAGGTTTGTATGCCCCAGAACTGAACTGATAAATTTCAAAAAAACACGATTTTCAAGGGGAATGCCCTGTTCGGGTGGTTCTAGCTTTCGGATCACCTTGCTATAATTAAGGGAAAATGAAAAAAGGACTTAAGTACTATGAATTTTAAACTACTCCCGGCAACTGCTTTAACACTGCTTGTTTCAACAAGTGCTAATGCCGCTTTAATCGTCGATCAGGAATCGACATATTCTTTATCTGGTGGATTTAGAACCGCCATTCAGTCATTCATGCCAGAAGCCGATAACATTGCCGGTGTTGATGCATACCTCTACACCGTGGCTTCATCCATTGAGGGCAGTTCTGAATTAAATTACAGCGCAAACGTGTCTCTGAACCTCTATGCTGCAGGTGGCCCCGAAGATTTCACTTATACAAACAACGAGATCCTGGCTACAGCAAGCTTTTTACTCGATACGGGTACAAGTCGAGCAGGATGGGCAGAACTCAGGTGGGATGCAATTCAAGTAACTCCTGATACCTATTACATCATGGAGCTAACCACAGACAATGGCAATTTTGGTGTCGGCATCAATACCTACGATCGCGGTCAAATACTGGAGAACTTCTTTGAGCGTGATTACTTTGATCTGAATTTCAGAACCTATACGGATGATGCGGCCGTTTCTGCGGTTCCGGTTCCAGCTGCGGTGTGGTTATTCAGTTCAGGTTTAATTGGATTGGCCAGTTTTGCGCGACGCAGGAAAGTGTAGAAATTAAATTAATATTGATATTAATTCGAGGATCAGAGTGACAACACAAGGCAGTTGTTACTCTGACACCGAATTACGGCTCAACGTGTAGCCCTCACGTGTAGATGTTGCCAACAACGGCATCGGGCTGTCCAGGCAGATAGAGATAGTGCGCAGCAGCTCCTACGCGGGGATGGTGGTTTTGCCGTCGTGAGAATACAGGCGGCGCAGGCTTTAAGCCGCAGTAAGCTGTTTAACATGCAACGATTTGCGATGTTGCTCCGCCTGCCAGAGATCATATTGTGTTTGCTGGTTCAGCCAGCTTTCCGACGATGTATTAAAAGCAATGGATAAACGCACCGCCATTTCAGGGCTAATACCCGACTTGCCATTAAGAATAGCTGATAATGTCTTGCGACTAACATCAAGCGCTTTCGCTGCTTCTGTTACGGTCAACCCCAAAGGCTCTATACAAAGCTCTTTTAAAACTTCGCCAGGGTGGGGAGGATTGTGCATCAACATGATATAACCCCAGTGATAATTTTCTCAGTGATAATCTTCATAATCTACGACCTCGGCATGGATACCATTAAAACGGAAAGTAATACGCCAATTGCCGCTAACTCTCACAGACCAGTATTCAGCACGTGTGACGGAGAGTTGATGTAGATGCAGGCCTGGTAAATCCATATTTTCGGCGAATTTGGGTATGCTATGCATGGCCTACGCCACATAGCTTAAGTGTTATGGCTTTTGATCGTAGTGACCACCGATTGCGAAAATATAGATGTAGTCATCGTCAAATTTATAAATTACACGATCCTTCTGGGAGATTCGTCGGGACCAGAGACCGGAAAGGTTGTGTTTTAGTTGTTCAGGCTTACCAGTGCCTGTTGCCGGATCCGCACGAAGCATTTCTTTCAGTATCTTGCAAAGCGCTTTGTGCAGCTTTTTGTCCGTTTCGCGAAGTTGTTCATAGCTAGCCCAGGTGCTGCCTTCAAAGACTATTGATCTCATCGATTTCCTCTTCCTTGGGAATATATCCAGTGCCCTGTGTATGGGTGGCTGCAGATTCTGCTAGCTGACGCATCAGGCTGTTATTCTGCAGCACATATAAGGTTTCCTGATCCCGCTCCCAGTCGTCCGCACTCATTACCATGAAAGCCTCGCCTGAACGACGAGTCACTTTCAGAGGGGTGTGATTGCTAATTGCCTGCTCTACGAAGGATTTCAGGTTTTCTCTGAATTGGTTAACGCTAACAGAGTCCATAAGGTTTGCCTCAAATGTACGGTAATGCCGTACATTGTAGAGGGCAAGCCAACACAAATCAATAAGGTTTAATTCAGGGCTGATTAACAATTCTCCGTAGGGTGGCATCAAGCGAAGCGGATCCACCAGTTACCCTCAACGTGTAGCCCTCAACGTGTAGACGTGGCCAGCAACGGCATCGGGCTATTCAGGCAGATGGAGATGGTGCGCAGCAGCTCCTGCGCGGGGATGGTGGTTTTGCCGTCGTAGAGAATACAGGCGGCGCAAGCCTTGAGCAGGCGGGGCTTAACCAGTGGTTTGAGTTTATTCAAGTTGTCGAGAGCGTTATCGAGTGAATCCAGGTTCAATTCATTGCGCGGCAGTATCTCCAGCCCGGGCTCACCGGCCTGATTACTGCCGGCGGCAAAGGCGAGGGCCGCGATCTCTTCACTGGCGGAATGTTCGGTGTAGGCCACCAGCGACAGCAGCACCTGCAGTTGATCTTTCAGCGCATTCAGGTTGCCATGCGCGGCCCTGGGTGGTTTGCGCAAACCGAAATGCAAATCCAGTTGCTGAATCACCAGCCGCTGCATGATCCACTCCGACAGGTTCACCTTCTTATCCGCCGCAATCAGTGCCTGCACCACCTGGCGAAAGCGCTGGTATTGCTCTGGTGATAAGGTCTGCAGCGCCGGCAGGCTTAACTCCAGCAGCGGCAGGCGGGCATAATCCGGCAAAGCGGGCAGGTCCGCCATCAGGCCTTCGCGGGTGGCGGCCACCTGCGGGTCGGCCAGCTCATCAAGCAGGCGCTGTTGTTGCTGTTGTATCTCGCTGCGGCTGTCGATTAATAACGCATAAATCACCGCCCGGGCACCGTAGGGCTCGGCGGCAGCGTCACGCAACAGGGGCGGAATGGCCGCCAGAATATCCCGTGCGGTGTTGAGCTGTTGCTCGGACACCGTGCCCACCCGGTCAACCATCTGCCCGGCGCTGAGCACGCCGGCGGCAATGATTGCACCCGTGGCCGCGCCGCCCATGACATCACCCCTGGCACCACCCAACACACCACCGGGTATGTGTGATGCGTCTGTGCTTTCAGCTGAAACCCCGGGTGGGGGCGTGGCCATCGGGGGCAGGTACTTGCCGTTCCATGCCGGCTCGATGCGCCTGATGCGCTCGGGCAGCGGCGGATGGGTGGCAAACAGCGATTGCATAGCCCCGCGCACCCCTTTGGCAAAATAGGCATGGCTGTATTCCGCGGCGGCGGGTGTTTCCAGCAGCGAGCCGTGGCTGGCACCGCCGATTTTTTTCAGCGCGCCGGCAATGCCTTGCTTGTCGCGGGTAAACTGCACCGCCGAGGCATCGGCCAGGTATTCGCGCTGGCGGCTGACCTTGGCCTTGATCATCTGGCCGAAGAAATGGCCGACATAGCCGATCACCACCAGCCCCGCGCCCAGCCCCAGGATCGCCACAATGGCACCACCGGCGCGGTTATTCGAGCTGCGCACGAAACGGCTGCTGCGCAACAGGTAATAGCCGAGCAGGCCCAGCAACAGGATGCCGTGCAGCACGCCAATTAAACGGATATTGAGGCGCATATCGCCATTAAAGATGTGGCTGAACTCGTGCGCAATCACCCCCTGCAGCTCGTCGCGGCTGAAGGCCTGCAGCGCGCCCCGGGTGATGCCGATCACCGCGGTACTGGGCGTGGTGCCAGCGGCAAAGGCATTGATGCCCGGCTCATCCAGCAGGAATACCGGCGGCACCGGCATCCCCGCGGCAATCGCCATTTCCTCCACCACGTTCAGCAGCTGGCGTTCCGCCGGGTCGCGGCTGTCACGGCTGATCTGCCGCCCGCCGAGCATCTCGGCCACACTGGCGCCGCCGCCCGACAACGCCATGGTTTTATACAGGCTGCCAAGAAACACCAGCGCCAGCACCACCACCGCCACGCCGATAAACACATCCAGCTGGAACTGTTGCAGCAGCAGCTCGGGTGTGAAAATAAACTGGCCGCTTTGGCTAAAGGCCAGCACCACGAGCAGCAGCAGGTTGGTGAGCACAATCAGCCCGGCCACCGCCAGGGCAAACAGCAGCACCAGCCAGCCGGTCTGGCGTCGTGCGTGATCCTGCGCCTCGAAGAAATTCATACGCGTAAACCGGCGTTAACTAAAACGAGACTTTGGGCGCGGCCTGGATCTGCGCACTGTCCTCGAACTCCAGCAGGCTCGCGTCCTGCCCGTGGCCGAACATGCCGGCAAACACCGTCTGCGGAAACGACTGTTTATAGGTGTTATAGGCCATCACCGCATCGTTGAAGGCCTGGCGGGCAAAGGCCACCTTGTTTTCGGTGCTGGTGAGTTCCTCGGTGAGCTGCATCATGTTCTGGTTGGCCTTCAGGTCCGGGTAGGCTTCCACCACCAGGTTGAAACGGCCCATGGCACCCGCCAGGTTACCTTCCGCACGCCCCAGGGCTTCAATCGCGCTGGCATTGCCGGGGTCATCATGGGCCTGGCTCAGGCCCTGGGCCGCGGCATTACGCGCCTGCACTACCGCATCCAGGGTCTCGCGCTCGTGCTGGAGGTAGCCCCTGGCGGTTTCTACCAGGTTGGGAATCAGGTCATAGCGCCGTTTCAGCTGAACCTCGATCTGCGCAAAGGCGTTCTTGAAGCGATTCTTCAGCGCCACCAGGCGATTAAAAATCGCGATCACATACAGCACGATCGCGCCTATGACGATCAGGGTTATTATGGTTGACGTGCCCATCAAGACTCTCCGTTGATTATTATGGTGTTGTTTATAGCAGCCTGATGCACCGCTAGTACAGGGATATTATGGGCGAGTAATACATGGATTGCCAAATTGCGGCTGGGTACAGGGTGAGAAGGTGAGTGCGGGTTACTATTTAATCACATCTGTAGATGACCGCATCATGTCCATATCAGATGCTATTTATAGGTGAGTGAACGTAAAGAAATCATCGAAACAAGTCGTGAGCCATAGTTGCGTACCTGTATTTATTGAAACAAGTGTAACTGCACCGCTTCGATTCTGGCCTAAGGCACCAATTTTATTAGATAATATGTTAAACATTTAGTTTGCCTAGCTGGAATCTATCGTAATCTTCATGTATTATTCACCGCCTCTATTTGGGTGGTTAGCTCAGCTGGTAGAGCGTCGCCCTTACAAGGCGAATGTCGGGGGTTCGACTCCCTCACCACCCACCACTTCGGACCGGTAGTTCAGCTGGTTAGAATGCCGGCCTGTCACGCCGGAGGTCGCGGGTTCGAGTCCCGTCCGGTCCGCCATTAAAAAAATCACTTAATAGATCTTTTTTTTAAAGTCATTTACCTGCATTATTGGCTAATAATAATTATTAGTATTTCTTAATTAAAAATTTCGAATGCAATCATTACCTAATCAGTAATTATTAGGTTCTACCGTTTTTAGAAATCTGATTTTTATTAATTAATAATAAGTTACTCATAAATATAATTAATAAAGGCTCTAAGGATGAAATATCCGCACTGGATAATGCAGCGCTCATTTGGTGGCACATCTGTTGCTGATACACCAGGTGTAAGCAGTGAAAATAACTGGCCAAATGGTAGAAGTGCACCAGCATCCAGAGAGTGCTGTAATCTACTTATTGATGCATGTAACAGTAATGATTCAAGCAAGCACAGTGTGCTTGTTTTTCTTGTGGGGGGCGCTGGTAACGGCAAGTCCTACTTGGCAAAAGATGTGACCAACCGTATAAAGGGCAAAAAGACAACACGGAAAGCGAAGTTTGCTAGTAGGCTGTATGACTACAAACTAGACAACGGAAAGCTTCTCAGGGTTGTCAACGACGCAACCATACCTCCCAAGGAAGAAAACGGTAATAGTGATTATCTGGTACAAGATATAAAACATGCCGTGGAAGAGAATGGGAACTTGCTTGTATGTGTTAACCGCGGGGTTCTGGTTTCAGAAGTCACGGCCATTGACAAGGATAGCCAGGAGTGTGACTACCAAGTCTCTGCCATGATTGTGAAATGGCTCCTTGATGGTAAGGTGCCTGTCATTAATGGGGGCTGTGATGGGTGGAAAGTTACCCTGAGTGATGAGCTCCAAGGGAATAGTTACTACACGTTTTGTAGTATAGAGTCCCCAAGTGGACGAACTATTTCTGTACACGTTGCTTTCATGGACCATGTTTCATTGCTAGAACCCTTCCCAATTACCCATGTTAGTACTGCCGACCTTCCATTTACCCAACCACTAAAAGTTACATCTGTAAAATTATTACCAGTCGGATACGAGACAAGAAGGAATAACGAAACGACCTTGCACGAGGTTCTCGGTAAATTCTTTGATGATGTTAAAGAAGAAATAGGGTCTAACAAAAAAAATGATACATGTCCTGTTTCGGCGAACATAGCAACTCTTGTTAATGGTGAAATCTTAGATGGTTTTTGCAGTATCTTGCGTTCCAGCGAGATTATATCGGGTAATAGGATTACCTACCGTGATGCATGGGGAATTGCGACACTTTCTATTACAGGTGTTGTACCAACGAAAAATATAGAGGAGCTGGGTGACTGGGTTAAAACAAAAATTTCTATCGCTAAAAATGGTGACATTTTGGCAAGGCTAAGGAGCTTGGTTGAATTGTCCCTTCATAGGGTTCACATGTCACTTTTTTCTGGAACTGGTCCAAGTTTCTTAATTGATTCCAAGGAGCAACCATCTTACCCAGTAGTTCAGGCTATAGAATCACTTCGAAAGGCAGATCCTCTGGTGGGACTATCAGACAAGGTGAAAGAGAAAGTCCACGCGAGCCTCGTATTGATCGAGGAAGAGGTTGGTCCTGGGGATGCGCTAGCTAAAAATGACAAGGTATTTGCCAGAGTATGGACAAGTCTAGATGCGCAGCTTGAATCATCGATACTAGATTGGTTATACAAAGATGAAGAAGGCCCAAAGTTCACGGAAAGAAATGAAATGCTAGCATGGTACGGCCAGTATCTCTCCAGACTTTGCGCATTAGCTTACGGTAAATCGTCAAATTACCTGCTGGTAAAGCGATGGCAAAAATACTGGACAATAGCTTCGGCTAGGAGAAGAGATATACCAAGTGACTTGGATAAAGGGCTTAAAAGTTTGATATTCATGCCATACGAGAATGGTGAAGCTAAGTCATTCTTACCAATTTTTTCACCTAGGGTAGTACCTATTACAAAAGGTAGTGATGCAAAAAAAATTGTTATGAATATTCACAGTGGTGAGTACAAGTGGGAATTAGCATGTAACGGTGATGTAATCATTGTAAGGTTAAAAAAGTATGGCTTCGAGGAAGGTAGTCAGGCCGAGTTTATACTGGATTTTCCCATGTTGAGGGAAGTTTCTGCACAATTTAGTGGTGGTGGTTTCACCGATGCTTCGATTGATGTAGAGCCAAGGGTAGAAAGAGTTCGTGCAGAAATACTATCTATGGAAACGCGTAGTGCATACAAGAAAAAAGAGTTGCCAGCGATAAGCTTCATAGATGGTGAAACCATTCTTCCATAAAGCAAAGATTAGGTGTTCGATATGGCACAAGATAGCAAGAAAAAGGATGATAAGAACTGGGATTTTTTCGGACTGAATAGGCCCCAGTACGCGGCCACGCCTGAAGTATTGTTGACTTCTCTTGCGTGGGTTTCGACTAGCGAAGGTAAGCCACCCGAAGTAATAATTGGAAAAAAACATCGAGGGTTTGTTTATAAAAAAATTGGGAAAGGCGGCAAAGCAGATATTGTAGAAACAATACCTTCCTTAAGTGATTCGCGAGGCCTAGCTCTTTCAAGTAGTTTAAATGGTAGTTTTAGTCTTGATGATCGAGGACTTGTTAAGAGGGCAGCTCGTATCTTGCTCGACGAGGTAAAAGGAAACACTCCTACTAAAGCAACATCTGCATCTATTATTCCGCTAGATGCTACGTCAGCATTAATGCAAGACGTGAAAGGTGTACAAGGTGTAGAAGGTCCCCCTAATTTTGCGAAGATAATGCAAAGGATGTATTCACTCGGTGGTGGAGTGCAGGATGCGGCTGAGCTTCTCGCGGAAGCATACGCTAAAATGGAGCCATTAGGTGGGAGTGATTGGTTCGAGAAAGCTATGATCGCAATGGCGCCTGACGAGATCAAGGCTTGTTCTGACAGCTTGTTAAAAGCAACGAGAAAAAAAGCGAAACAAGAGCCTATACCATGCTGGTTAAGTGGTATTGAAACACCTTATTCTTGGTTCGCTAATGCATGGCATAAGTTATTAACAGATGAATGGAAAAAGGTTATGCCTAGAAGAAGATGGGTAGACTGGGCAACATGTGTACTTCGTACAGGTCTTGGAACTGGTTATATTTTTGAAATGAATTTTTATTACCAGATTGTTATTGGGCTTATGAATAATGAAAGTGCGACTGATGTTGCTAGCAGAGCCTTGTCACGACGAGACCAGTTCTTTACCTGGGATGCAGTAGCCAGTATATCAAGTCGTGACGTTGCGGGTAGGTTGAAGAAATTATGTCGCAGGGGAACGAGTTGTCGTGAGCTCGTGAAAAACTGGTTAGATGAGTACCCTGATGATTTTCCAAGCCCACAGTCATATTTTGAAGATAAGGATGGAATTGAAAAATGGATAGTTGATGCAAGGAAATGGCTAGGGAAGAATAAAGATGAAATGAAAAAAATAAAGAATTCAATTGCTAGTAACGCGAGTGGTGCCTCGAATAATATTGAAGAAACAATTCGATATTCCTTAATAGAACGTGGTAAACGCGGTTATAACGAAGATTATTATTCAGTGCTAAGAAAAAGAGGACGACGTTACACAGTTGTAGAACCTGGGCAAGAGTGGTTCGTAGTTATCGCAAGCCTCGAAGCAAATGGTGTTGGAGGAGTTACAAGAGTTTCCCGCGTCATCGAGGCACTAGAATCACTTGGAATGCAGGCGAGTTACAAGACCATCGTCAAAGAATTGGAACGTGTTGGTCTTGCAAGGTCTAGTCATGATGCTGATGATGCAATTGAAGTGGCAGCTGCTTTCTAGGAGTTAAAATTGGAAAACGAAATACTTGCATCAACGCTAGGAGTTATTCTTGGTAAAAGAAAGGGGCTACAGTATCTTTCTGTTCCCAGATCAATGCCGAGTGAATTTATAAAAAAAATTATCCTTGCTTGTGAAAAAGAGAAAGGTATTGATGAGTACGCATTCCATGTAAGCAAGATCCATGTGAAGGATGCTATATCGCCCGAAAGAGCAACCGAGCTTAGAAGTAGGGAAGATGATAGCGATGCAGATTCTGTAATTATTTCGCATGAAGGTGAGTTTAAGGACCTAAGCTCCCTTGAAGCTTTCCGTCATGTAAACCCTGTGAGTATACCAGTGGGTATTTCTGGGGTTGTCAATGGTGAATTACGTCTTGACGAGATTTCTAGTACCGCAACCAGTATATTGATTTCAGAAATTAGTAATGAAAATAGTGATGTAAAAATTGGCAGCCAAGACGCGGAGAAAATTGAAAAGCGTATTAGTATCGTCCTCAGACTGCTTGGTAGAGTGTATCATGATTCGAGTAATGACGAAATTCCATGGAAAGACGCATGGTGGCGGCATGCAAGGAATATGATTGAGAACCTCTTTATGACTGTTGTGAGCTTTGCAAGCGAGCAGCCACGGTTACCGGGCTGGCAAACACGCGCTGTGTACTCCGCAGCTGGCATGCCTATACCGAATGACATGGAAAATGCTGAGTACGCGGAAAAAAACCAGTCGTCGTACGCTGCAAGAATCCGTGATAAGTGGAGTGATGGAGAAAATGCGGCACTCTCACTATACATGATGAGGGAGCTTGCCATTAAGTACTACAGGTTGAGACCTAAAGACGATTATCCATTATCTCGTTTAAATTGGGAGGACGATTTCGATGCATCTGTGTCAGCGATAAAACATCCCGTACTAGCTGTCTCGATGCATAAGCTTAACGAGCCAGGTTACTTCGAAGGTTGGTCAAGTGTACATGAGGACGAGTTTTTTGGCGACGTGGATGAAAAAATTGGTGTGACACTGGGTCGATTAGGAGATGACAATACTGAATATAAATTGCCTATAATTGGCTTCCTAGAGACCGATTCAGTTATTATTGATGCTGGTAGTGCAAAGCTTAGCAGTGACATGCGACGCTATGAACTTGGAAAATTTTATATTGAACTCGACCTTGATCCAAATGAACTTGGAGATGCCAAGTACCATGTAAGTACATCACCTCAGACACTTCTGGTTGAAAGCCAGAAAGAATGTAAAATCGACGCTAACAAGGTAAGATTGGAGTTTGAACTTTCTACTAAGTTAAGCGTTAGTGGAAAAGGTAAATGGAGAGAAAAACCATACAAGTTATCTATTGAATCTAGTATATCGCTAAAAGGTAATGTGAAGAGGGGCTTGGCTGTACTTGATGTGCTAATCCCCTTCCCAGGGCATTCAAGTTTTTATGTGTCTGAACAATTACCAGCGGGTAAGAAAGGTAAAAGAAAGCTCGTTGATATAGCGCAGAGACAGTACAAAATAGATGATGCCGGGAATGTTGCTATCGAGAAAGATAGTAATAGTAGAGTGATTGAACTCAGGCAGGCACTTGGTAAAGTAGATGTGGTTATTACTGGTATAAGTGATAAGGCGTCACTAAATTCAAAAGAAATTAAAGGTACATCGCTGTCAAGTGCATTGTCTTATACCACCGAGTTTCTCAACCTAAATGTTTCAAATGCTGATGAGTTAGCCTCGGGTTATGAAGCATTACAATTTTCTATAAAAGAAAACCTAAACCGCCCATTCTCACCAATAATTTCATCAGCATTGGGAGTGCTGCCTAGTGAAGAAGGGGATTCAGACCTTGGTGATAAGCTCTTTTCCGACCCGAGGGGGATGATTGAAATGCACCTCGCAAGTTATTACGGGAACAGTGGTGATAGTCCATCAAGAGCCGGCTTAGGTCATATCGTATTATTCGATAGGGATGATAAATCTAGAGCAGAAATTACCCTTGCTGACCGAGGCGATGTGTATTACGTGGGTGACTGTGACGCGGTTCCTACTATTCCAGGTGACCTAAGTGACCTAGAAGTTGTAAAAAAATTCTGGGATGCTTTCGACAAGTTGAACCTCGGTGATTTATGCAGAGGTAAGCTAGGTGAGACTTCATCATGGCCTAGCCGACTTGACCTAAGGCCGCTAGACAGAGAAAGAGTTGATCATTACCTCGGTGCATACCATGAGCTTTTAGTTTACGACCGTGAAAATAACAAGGGCGGCTGGCTGCTATACCCACTATCTGCCGTGATTTATAACCCTCAGGTAGGGGAAGTGAACGGAGTGATGTTGAGTCCCTTGCATCCGCTAAGGTTGGCATGGGCATGGTCTGTTCAGCAGGCGCTTACAGATATCGTCGATAACTATAAACTAATAGATGCTGAGAGCTTGCTAAGATTTGTTGATGGTGACGATTTGCCTTTTAATGGACCGGCGCCTGATAGCTATGATTACTTGGTTAATCAACCACTTGATCCTGGTGTTGAAGAAATTTTTGTTACCTGGAGTTATTTACAAAGTGCCAGAGACGTTAATGCGGGTAAAGGTCTGCCTGCAAAGGTTTCAGGTTTTAACTTCCCGGCTGGTGCTGTATCGGGCCTCGACAAGGGCGGTGTTTCTGCTGCAATCAACGATTACTTAAGGGTTTACCCCTACAGAAGCGAGTTAACTATTGCGCTCGACGGACAACCTGGTTGTGTTCGATCACGTGAACTTGATATGGCGGTTGTCTCTGAACTCGATAACTTGTTAAGAGGCAGACCGGGGCAGCTACCTGGAGGTATCAGGATACTAGATTCTGTAAATAGGCAAGGAGCAGCACCAAGCAAAAATGAGATTCTGGCAAAAGTAGAAGAAGCTACAGATGCCCTGGATAGGGATGATGAAAATAAGCTTTGGAAAATCCCGTTTGAATGGAAACGTAGTGATTTAACAGAGAACATGGATGTTGAAGATATTAGGTTTATGGAGGAACGAATTGTCAGAGTCGAGCACAATAAGTACGAAAATTCCATGATTTATGAGAGTGGGTCCATACCAGTATTGCCTATAAAACGTTCACATGTCTGGTTTAAAGAGGTGACAGTAGGGAGGGAACGTTCAGGCTATGCACCTGGTATTAGTGGTAATCGTGAATCAATGTTAAGTAACTATATACCTGTACTAGGCGATTTAGAAAACTGGTCAGGTTCATTGGTGACGTGGAGTGATGTAATTACTGGTAGTGTTTTACAAGGTAGTAAGGCAAATTGGATTGTGGCGGGGAATACGAATTTAGATCCTCACTCACTTTCGAACGCGCTAACTAGCTTAACTTCCATTGATAGGGTTTTATGGGAATGGCGACCATCTTATTTTCCCCGGCGTTTGAAGGGAACTAAAACCTCGTTTATGTCAGCAAAACCATATACGGTTATTGCAAAACTAGCAAAAGAATTTATCGAGAAAGTTAATAAAGAGCTATCAAACTCAATAGGTCAAACAGGCCCAGAAATATTTACAAAACTTTTCACAGAACTAGGTGCGCGTGGAGTTGGTATTTCCTCACTGCTTTCAATGGGTCACCAGCAGTCTAGGGGCGCTATTGGCTTTTATATGGCATTCCTATTGTCGAGGTGCTGGGAAAAAAATACCAAGAAAGACGAGGTTAGGCTTGTATTACCATTAGATGCTATAAACCCTGTATTTGAGACATTTGTTTCTGACGACTTAAAGAAAAAATCAGACTCTCGGAAAAAAGCAGATCTTGTGTATATTCAGGCGATTAAGAAGAATAAAGGTTTCTTCCAAGTTAGGATACGTCCTATCGAGGTTAAAATGCATGCCGCAGAATCTACGCCACACGTCTTCCCAGCTTCATCGTCATCTAGTATTAAAGATGCAATAAAACAACTAGTTAATTCGTTAAATGTCCTAGATTCATTCGAGGAGGTTTTCAGTGATGTATCAAATCGACCGGTATTATTTAACACAACATTTACCTCGTTGATAGAAACATCACTATCTTTATCAAGCATAAAAACATCAAAGCATGAACAAGTCGAGTTAGCACATGAACTACTCATATCGACGTCTTCAGGCAAATACGAATGTATTATAGATGATGGTATATTATTATGGTTTGAAAGAGGCGGGCGTGGAAATAATGCTGAACCCTATACTGTGCGTGATACCTCCCGTGTCGACCGTACAAAACAGTACCTAGTCGATCCTGAGGTGGCTTACGACACCATAAGCGAATGTTCTGAATCACGCATTTTGAATAGTTTTCTTAAGCTGCTTGATGAGGGTTTGCAGGGTAGCGGTGTAATTTTACCAAAAGAAAGTAAAGCAAGCCCTCGAACATCTGAAGCAGTGGACATGAAAGAGAATGAACGTACCAGAGTAGTTAAAGAGACTAATTTGGTAAGCGATGTAAATGAAGAAAATGAAAATAAGGAAGAGGACGTAACTACGCTTGCTGTTGAAAAAATTCCCGTAGAAGAGCTCACTAAACGTTATCAGGGTATAATAAAAAGGTTAGAAGAGCATAATGTAACAGTTTACCAACCTGATGACGTTGAGCCTTTTACAGAAGGACCAGCTTCTATTATCTATAGGATTAGACCTGCACCAGGCGTTAGTCCATCTAAAGTTACGGGGAATGACGAGGTTCTTAAACTTGAGCTCAGGTTGTCTTCCGATCAGGACATAAGAATAGTTACGCACGAAGGTAATATAGTTGTTGATGTACCAAAGAAAGATGAAGAGCGTTACTACGTAAACGCTAAAGATTTGTGGGACTATTGGCTACCTATTGAAGGTAGTCTTGCTGTACCGCTTGGATTAGACCAGTATAAGAATATCGTGGATATAAACTTCTCTTCACACAATGCTCCGCATTTGTTGATTGGTGGAACGACTGGTAGTGGTAAATCGGAAGCATTAAATACAATATTGTATGGCCTAATTCATTATTTTAAGCCGGAGGAATTAAAACTTATGCTTGTCGACCCTAAGGGGACTGAGCTTAATGATTTCGAAGAAAGTCCCTACCTAGTGGGTAATATTGGATGGGATGATGATGATGCTATCAAACTACTAGATAATGCTGTTCAGGAAATGAATCGTAGATATGACCTGTTTAAGGGTGTTAAAAAGAGGTCGCTGCCTGACTACAATAATGTGGTAGGTGTAGATGAGAAAATTCCTTGGTGGATCATCGTGCTAGATGAGTATGCTGACTTAACAAGCGATAAAGATGCAAAGAAAAAAATAGAAGATCTGTTAAAACGACTTGCACAGAAAGCGAGAGCTTCAGGTATTCATGTAATTATAGCGACACAAAAGCCAAGTGGGGATGTAATAAGTACTAATTTAAGGTCTAATTTACCGGCGCAGCTTGCCTTGAAGGTGAAAAGCTCGATAGAAAGCCGTGTAGTAATGGATGAAACGGGTGCGGAAACGTTGAATGGTAAGGGGGATGCCTTTTTGAAGTCTGAAGGGAGGTTAGTTCGCATTCAATGTGCTAGGTATGATAAATAATATGAAAACATATCTTATTTGTTTTTAACTAGCTTTTTTATATGTTTTGCTAGCTCAAATGCGAGTAGTGGAGGTATGGCATTGCCTACCTGAGTGTACTGTGGTACGTCTTTTTTTCTCATTTGTCCACCAGTGGTTTCCTTTCCTCTAAATTCGAAATTATCAGGAAATGATTGGAAACGAGCCTGTTCCCTGATAGTAACGGTTCGGGCTAGTTCAGGGTGAACAACATCATCCGGTATGCTCACAACGGTAGGTGATGGAGCATTGTTTTTCAATGCTCTTTGAGAGTGTTTCTTTGTCGCTAATGAAAACACAGCTTTTCTGAGGTCTTCTTTATTGTGATATATTACTTTTTTTTCATTCAATTGCAGTACAAGTGGTGTATTTACAGCATCAAGAAGCTTGTTGATTTTCCTAGTTATATTTCGTTTTTCAGAAGAGTTTGTTGAGCTTGTATAGTTGGCGGCTAGGTTAAAAATCATCGGGCTTAAGTGATGATATAAAGCAAAGCGATTTATTACCCTATCGCTGTGATTTCTCATTTTGTGATTCAGTTGTGTCTCGACACTTCTTGGAACTTTATTTTTATTCTTTATGTTATCCTTGAAGACATTGTTTATCTTATTTATATAATCAGAGGTATGGTTTTTATATTTTAATGTTTCATGAAGATCAGATATAGCATCTTGTACTGTATTGTATTCGCCTTTTCTCATGGTAGGCATTGGGCACATGCTAGGAAGATAGCCAGTTGAATAATAATCTGATGAGTTCCACAATGAATCAGTGGCTTTTAGTTTATTTCTTTTTGCGATTTTTTTTTGTACACCAATTAAGAAAACACGTGGTCTATGTTGTGCTACACCATAATGCATCGCATTTAGCTGTAACTCTTGAACTTCGTAGTCAAGTTCTTCAGTAATGTATTTACTAATTTGGTGAAAGGGGGCTTCTTGTTCGTGGTTTTTAAAGTTTTGTCTCATACCAACCACGTTTTCCATTAAGAAAGCTTTTGGTTTAAAGTGCTCAATATATTTAATGAATTGATATGGTAGCTCGTTGCGTTGGTCTTTTGGGTTTCTTTTTCCAGCCAGCGAGAAACCCTGACAAGGTGGGCCACCAGCGACAATATCAATATTCTTTAGATTTTCTATTAGTTTTTTATTGTCGAGGATGTTCCTAATCTCGCCAACATAGAGTTTATGTTTTATTTGTTTGCTTTCGTCTTCAAGGTATCTGTTCCACTTTTCGTTATCTTGAATCGGGCCAATAAGATTGTGATAGAATGTTTCGGCGGCCATGGGTGATTTTTCAACAGCTAAAGCAAGTTTTAGGCCTTCTGCCTCGAAGCCTAGTGAGAGGCCACCGCAGCCGGAAAATAAGTCGATGTATTTCATTAAGGGGTTACTTATAGGACTATGTGATTATGTTATTATATATGGTATTTAACTATTTAGCCAGGATAATTTATATTATAACTAAATGTGAATTATACAGCATCTTCATGTTCCAAGTAGATAGCCATTTAAAGCATTTGATCCTATAAATATGAAAAATATCTCCGGTAACTTGCCATCTTCTAACTCGATAACAGCTTTTCAACTATCTATTCTATCATGGGGCAATCAAAATCTAAGATCTTTCCCGTGGCGAAGTGGAAATTTTTCTAACTATCAACTGGTTATTGCAGAGATTTTATTACAGCGTACAAAGGTCGAAACTGTTATTAGGTATATGCCAGAGTTCTTTAAAAAATATGCAAGTTGGAGAAGTTTGTCAAAAGCAAGTATCACAGAGCTCCAGAAGATTCTCGAGCCTATCGGCTTGTCGAAGCGTCGAGCTTATGTTCTCGAAAGACTTAGTCACCAGATTGTAAGTCATAACGGTCGTATTCCTTGTAAACGGGAAGAAATTGACAAATTAACTGGTGTGGGGCAATACATCGGTAACGCGATCGAACTTTTATGTTGCGGTAATGTAAAACCCTTGCTTGACGTGAATATGGCTCGAGTTTTAGAACGGTATTTCGGGCCAAGGAAGCTTGTTGATATTCGGTATGATCCCTACTTGCAAGACCTAGCTCACAAGGTTGTGGAAGTTGATGACCCAGTCACGATAAACTGGGTAATACTCGATTTCGCCGCGCTTGTCTGTCGATCACGTAAACCTGAATGTGTTGATTGTCCGTTATCTGGTTGCTGTAAATATTATATTGAGACTGATAAAATTTCTATTGATAAATGAGTTATTCAAATTATTAGCCTCTTGATTGTTGAATAATCTCTCCTAGGAGTAAATTGTGACCTACCGCCCACTCGATGATTTTGAGCTAATAATCGATCCTATTATTTTTAGGATCGATATTGATAAGGTATTTAAACGAGATTTTGTGCGTATTGAAGGTAAGTATGTTGAAAATACCGAAGAGTACAACGCCGAACTAGATGAGTTTAGACAAAAGGTGTTATCTATTTTATCTGACTATGGCGCTGATCTTTTTATAATCGATTTATATAACTTCTGCTTTGGATTTGAAAATAAAACAAGAGACGAGTCGGTTGAAAGTGCATTGAAAATCAGGAGCAGTATTAATGACATGTATGAAGAGGATGTTGATTTATCTTTCAGTACACTTGGTATAGATGAATACAGGGATTATTACGAGAATATACGCAACCATCTTGAAGATGACAATTTCCAAAGGTTTATGAGTGGTTACGTCAGGTATCTTTTTATCGAGCATTACGACTACTGGAAAAGAGGTGATGACAGTTTGCTGGAATATGAACAAAAATACCTGCGAAGGAAGAAAATCTATTAAGTACCAGCTATTTAACAAGTAGAAGTACATATATTGCCTATCTGTCAGCCCAATCTCTAACTCTCCATCTCGCATTACATACCCAATTCTAAATTCCACCAGCTGTGATAAAATCACTACTTTGTGTGTGGCTAATTCGAGCAGTAATCAGCCGTAATTCCCCCTATCTTGTAAACCTCCCCTAAAATAGTGACATAGCCAATTAGAGTTCTCCGCCGTAAACTACCCACAGGAGAACGATAATGAAAAAATCACGCTACTCAGAAACCCAGATCGT
>Ga0209692_10000785_pt1 | contig 57489 bp, 51 predicted proteins | sample tdDd472_FD_187129 | JGI IMG/M metagenome (GOLD analysis project Ga0209692, IMG submission 187129) | Marine sediment microbial communities from the Atlantic coast under amendment with organic carbon and nitrate - tdDd47.2 (SPAdes)... | ecosystem: Environmental > Aquatic > Marine > Coastal >... | reverse complement strand
TTGATCTGCCTTGTATCCCGTATTTACGTTGTGCTTGCTTGTAGCTAAGATAGCCTTTTTCTACTTCATCTACAACCTGTAATTTGAATGCAAAACTATAATCTTTTTGAGTCCGCTTCCTTTTTAACTGTTCCGCTTTGTTTTCCATTGTTGTTGCCTTTCTTTGACAACTAAATTTAGGACGATACACTAATCAGTTATTTGGTTATTAATTTAGACTACTTTATCACAGAAATTTTTCTAACTATTTTTTTGTGATTTGACTCAAAATATATGAAATAAATTCCTTTACTTACTTTCTTGCCATAATTATTTGTCAAGTTCCATTTTAATGTGCTGTTTCCGTACCCATAGCTATTGTAAGGGAAATTGTAAATTTCTATTCCGTTCATATCAGTGATTTTAATATTACTGAATGGACTTTCATTTTCGTCGATAGAAATGTTTACGAAGTCAATGGCTGGAATTGGGAATAATTTTATATTACTTTCTTTTGATCCTTTTACGTCAGTTACATTCAATTCTAAAAAACTTCCTGGGCTTTGAACATCTATTAAACCGTGATAATCAGTTTGAATCATTTTTATTTCTTTTACCATATAAATTACATCGCCTAAAGGAGAATGTTCGTCAATATATTCTTCTGTGTCTATGGGTTGAGGTGGCAATAATTGAAATGGTTTTTCTTTGCCATCAGCTCTATATATTAGATAGAAATGCTTGCCTTCGTCATCAGGTGCGTCCCAATTAAGTTTAATTCTTTGTTTGCCGACAACTGTGGCAACTAAGTTTGATACGGTTTCCAATCCGCTGTCAAAATTCATGGTTAATGTTGGGTCACCCATTAAAGCAGTATGAACCATTCGAATACCAGTTGTATAAGTCAAATTTTGTCCATTTGAATTTTTTACTAAATTTGAAAAATACTCATATTGATTATTTTGAGAAAGTAATGTAGAGTAGTAAATGGGCATACCTATTGCCATGTGCTGATAAAACCAAGGTGGACGAGCAGACCAAGAACAAGTCAATATAGATGGTTCCGATGCAAGTCCAGCTCTGAGAAAGTTATTTTTAGTATCCCAATCTCCGAAATATGAACCAAACATCATTGTAAATATGGAATTAACTTGATTTGTAGCAAAGTCTTTTGTTTTACCGACTCCACCGGCACTGATATTCGTACCTCCTCCATCGCCATAAGACCAAAGATAAGTTTCAGTTGATAATGTGGTAAACCAATCTATTTTTTCAATATTTTCAGAGCCGACTAATTGGTCGAAGTTTCTATATCCAGATGCTCCAAAACCTTCGGCATAATTAAAATTATCGTCCATCAATGCACGCTTTTGTACATTCATCTGTCCAGTTCTATATTTATGGTCTTTGAATAAATACTTCCTAAGTAATTCAGTTTCTGAGTCTTCAAATTCGGGCATATTATAAAAATCTACTCTACCGACTGCAACATCTATGTCGGCAGTCAGGGTGGACATATCAAACTTTCCATCACCGGGAATATTTTTATTAGCATCGCCATTATGGGTTGAGGTTTCGTTATTTATAGATTTGTCGGTCCACATATATTCTTTAAAAGACCCATAATACATATCTGCCGGCCATGCTCCAACATGGTCTCCGTGTCCATCTGGGTTCATATTACCTGAGTATGGAACGGCAACTCTACCTAAAATAAATATAGCTTTTAAATTTTTCTTTAATTTACTATTTTCTTCTACTATTAGGGATTTTACAGATTTGACTGCATCACCATCGAACTGCTCCGTTCTTGGTACAGTTCTTAAAATAACTCCCCAGCCTTCATTTCTCATGTCAGTTGTTAGTGTTTCTATTTCAGTAGCTAAGGGCATTGCCATAGTTTCATCTACCAGTATCAATACGGCACCACGCTTTTCAATATATTTACCAGTATTAATAATAAGATGATTAAATGCAGTTAAATCTTTATAGTTAGCATCTTTCTTTAGTTGACCTAATGTATTAGCTCTAAATTCATATTCATAAATCTTCCCTTCTTGGATAGTATTATCAATATATTCGTGTTGAGAAGAATCAAAAGAAGCGAGGTATTGAGTTGGGTAAATGCCCCCCATTTCTTTTCTTCTGATATTATAAGAAACGGCGTATTTGTGGGGTGTAATCGTAAATTTAATCGAAGGTTTTTCATTGTCATCATATTGTAATTCTGATTTTACGTAAATGGTATAATCTTTTGGAGTAAAATCGTGTTGAGCTTTAGCTAAATTGGACGAAAAGACAAATAAAGCAGCAGTAAAAAATAAAAATGAATATAGATATTTCATAAAATTCCTTTGATTGATTTTGATTATTTTTAAATATAATAAAAGTATGGACTTATTACAAATTTATTTTGGTTTGGGTGTTTATTTTTGGAATAATTATACATCTGGGGAAAATCCTTCCGCAAGTTTTGAAACCTGCGGAAGGTTGGGACAATGCAAGCCAAATGAGAGCAAGATTAAATCGTATTATTTGATGGAAATAATTAAATGCTTTATTAAAAGAAAATATAATCATATTTTTGCAGTCTTAATTTATTGAAAAATATACATTAATCCTATCAAAGGAAATATTCCATGTCATTGAATTGCGGTATCGTAGGCTTGCCAAATGTGGGCAAATCAACTCTTTTTCAGGCTTTGACTTCTGCTCCGGCAGAGGCGGCTAATTATCCATTTTGTACAATAGACCCTAATATAGGGATAGTTGATGTTCCTGACCCACGTCTTTATAAGATTACGGAATATATAAAGCCACAAAAAATTATCCCAACAACAGTAGAATTTGTGGATATAGCAGGATTAGTAAAAGGAGCATCAAAAGGCGAAGGACTTGGCAATAAGTTTTTGGGAAATATCAGACAAGTTGGTGCAATAATCCATGTAGTTCGCTGTTTTGATGACGATAATATCGTACACGTTGAGGGCAGCATAGACCCACTTAGAGATATTGAAACAATTGAGATGGAACTGGCTTTTGCAGATATGGAAACTGTGCAGAACAGAAAACAGAAGAATATGAAATTGACAAAAGTGCAGGATAAAAAAATAGCAGAACAAGCTAAAATATTGGAACCTATATTAGATAAATTAGAGAGCCATTTAAACGAAGGGCAGCCTGCACGTTCATTTGACTTTGATGAAAAAACAATGGAAGCAATAAAGGATTTGCATTTGATTACTTTGAAGAAACAGCTTTATTGTTGCAATGTAGATGAGGATAATCTACAAGGAGATAATGAAATGGTAAAAAAAGTAAAAACATTAGCAGAGAAGAATGGTTCGGAAGTAATAGTTTGTTGTGCAAAATTGGAAGCTGAAATATCATCATTAGACAGCAAAGAAGAGAAACAGGAATTTTTAGAAACAATGGGTTTGGAGGAATCAGGGCTGGATAGATTGATTCATTCGGCATATAAGATGCTTAAACTTAATACTTACTTCACAGCAGGAGAGAAAGAGGTAAGAGCATGGACATTTAAGGAAGGATTTTTAGCACCACAATGTGCAGGAGTAATCCACACAGATTTTGAGCGAGGTTTCATCAAAGCAGAGACATATCATTGTGAAGATTTATTTGAATTTAAGAGCGAACAAGCAATCAAGGATGCTGGGAAATTAAGAATGGAAGGAAAAGAATATTTAGTCAAAGATGGCGACGTACTTCATTTTAGATTTAATGTATAGTATATAATTTCTCTTTTTACAATAATTTTTATTTAAAGATGTTAATCCTTATATTGCGATAATGTAATATAGTTGAATTATAATATACCTTAGAATATGAAACCAGCACAATTATCAATCCAAATAGATAATATAAGGGCAATAAAAAATGCAGATATAAAGATTGACGGTATAACAGTTATTGCCGGAGAAAATGGTTGTGGCAAAAGTACAATATCAAAATTGGTTTATTATTTTTTTAAAACTATAATAAATTATAATTTTTATGCTGAAAAACTTCTAAAGTCAGATTTAAATAACACAATACAAACAATAGAGTCTTTTTTCAAGGATACTCAACTGAGCGAATTTGGTATTGAGACGAAGATTTCTAATATTTTAAGCGGTATTTTAGAGAATGGAATAGAGACTAGTGCTGAATTAGACAAATACATTAACTCTTATAAGGAAGAATTAACAGAAAAGTTAAATAATATAGAGGGTAACTTAGAGGACAAAAATAACAAAATAAATAGGTTGAAGTATAATTTATCTCCTGTGTTACATGAGGTAATGAACTTAAAAAGCTTGCCCGACATTATTATCTACGTTATTTCTTATATTTCACAACAGTATCAATTAATTGCGAATGCAAGAAAAAATAGACCAGCATCTATTTTACATTCTTTGGTAAATTTTGAATTCAACGATTATCCACTGCCAAATACATATAATATTTCAGAATACGGAGTACCATTAATAGAAAATGAAAAATTATTACATCAGAGTTCTATCGATAATATTGCATATATAGACACTCCAATGGCACTTGGGCAAGATGGAAATTCAAACATCCCACATTGGGAAGATTTGAAAGAATTACTTAAAAGAAAACCTGTTGCAAATAATAATATAAAAGATTTTTTCAATTCCGAAATATTAGGTGGCGAATTCAAATATTTATATGAAAGTTTCGGACACAAACAATTTACTTATAAAAGAAGCGATGGATTTGAATTTGATTTATTAGAAAGTGCGACTGGCTTAAAATCATTTGCAGTTTTGGAAATTCTTTTTAAAAATGGTTTTTTAAATAATAAGACACTGCTTTTAATTGATGAACCAGAAGCTCATCTACACCCCCAATGGATTGTCGAATATGCCAAATTAATTGTACAACTAAATAAAAATTTAGGCGTAAAATTCTTGATAGCTAGTCATAATCCGGATATGATAAGTGCAATTAAATATATTTCTGCAAAAGAAGATAATACTTCTAATTTGAATTTTTACTTAGCTGTAAAATCTGATGAAAAATTTAAGTATAATTATAAAGACTTAGGTATTGATATAGAACCTATATTCGAATCGTTTAATATTGCATTAGACAAAATAGAAGAGTATGGTTCAATTATCTAATTGGAAATATGACCAATCTATAACCGAAAACTATATTCTTGCATTAGAGTATAAAGATTCATTAGAGAAAATATCTAAAATACTTATTAAAGAATATAAAGAGCTTAGAGAATTTAGCAAAACACCCTTCGATTGTGAAACTGCATTGAATATTGATAAAGTTGAGAAGTATGAAGCAGTAAAACACAACAGGAATACGGAAGCGAGTGTTGATATGGCATTTGCAGTTAAAAATAATAAAGAAATAAAATTTGTTTTGTGTGAACTAAAGTTAAATTCGAGAAACGTCAACAATATTAAGCATTTCAATATATTTAATAAATATATACATTCTAAAAATTATTTTAGCTGTAAACATAGCATTTATAAGCATATTTATGTAATATTGAATGATAAAGTTGGATTGGAAAGAGCAAGAAATTTGCTTGCAAGGAGAAATAAAAATATACCAATTAAGACTTGCAATATAGATAGTTTGCACAAGGAATTTTTCGTATGAAAATGAAAATAATATATATTATTCCAATATTCTGTTTATTATTCATCTTTTCATGTTCTAACAAAAAAAACAATTCATCTGGCAGTGTTTCTGTTTATGCGGCTATAAGTACGAAACTGGCTCTTGATTCTATTATTAATTATAATTATGTTGGGTCTGAGCTAACAATAAGAAAAAACTATGCTTCTTCTGGTATTCTCGCACGTCAAATTCTTAATGGTGCTAAGTCTGATATTTTTATTTCTGCTAATAAAGAGTGGATAGATTTATTGATTAAGGAGAAGTTAATAAAGTCTAAAAATGTAAAAATATTTGTAAAAAATAGTTTAGTTATTGCAAAAAATATTAATGATGATAATTTAATCCCAGAAGATTTTATATTGGATAGCTCTTTTGATGTTGGTGGGTTTACTCAAAATAAACTTTGCATTGCCGACCCAAAACATGTGCCGTTGGGGAGATATTCTAAGCAAGTTCTTGAAGGGTTAAACTGGTATGAGCAGCTTAAAGGAAAAATGATTTTGGCGAAAGATGCTTATGCTGTTGTTAATTATTTATCGTTAGGGGAATGCGATTGGGCTATTGTTTACAAATCAGATTTGGCTAAAAATAAAGATATTAAATTAGTTAGAGGCGTGGCAAATAGTTTACATGATGATGTAATTTTGTATATTGCGTTAATTGATGATAATAATAAAGAAGCTGTTAAATTATTTGATACTTTGTTAGGAAAAGCAAGTATTAATATTATGAAAGAGTATGGATTCGAGCAATAATCGTTAAGAAAAAGATGATTTTTAACGATATTAACAGTTTAAAATAATTTACAAATAAACTATAAAAAACAAGTGTTTTCGCAAGAAGAACTATCTATAATATGGCTTTCGGTAAAAGTAGCAAGTATTTCTACTGTTCTCACTTTGCCTGTTGCTATATATATATCGTGGGTTCTTGCGAGGAAGAATATTAGAGGGAAATCAATAATTGAGGCAATTTTTACCTTGCCTTTGGTTGCTCCTCCAGTTGTTACTGGTTATTTATTATTGTTGTTGCTTGGGCAAAATGGGGTCGTTGGTTCATGGTTTTATGATGTATTTGGGATTAAGTTTGTTTTTAATTTTGCTGCCTTAGTCATTGCTTCTACTGTCGTATCATTGCCTTTGGCGATTAGGACTATAAGGTCATCATTTGAACTGATAGATAGTGGCTATGAAAAAGCGAGTATTTCGCTTGGTGGGTCAAAAATATCAACATTTTTTAGAGTAAGTATGCCTTTAGCTATGCCGGGTATTATCTCTGGTTTTGTTTTAGCGTTTGCGAGAAGTTTGGGGGAATTTGGGGCTACAATAACTTTGGCTGGGAATATACTTGGCGAAACACAAACTATATCGCTTGCGATTTATTCGAATATGCAGGTGCCGGGCGAGGAATCAGCAGTTTTAAGGCTTGTGGCTGTGTCATTGATAATTTCTTTATTAGCAATGATTGTATCTGAATATTATGCTAAGAAAAAGAGGTATTTGAAATAATGAAATTAAGTTTGAAAGATGTGAAGTTACGTTTAGGTAATAATCTATTTGATTATGACTTGGAAATTAATAATGAAATTACTGGTATATATGGCGAAAGTGGAGCCGGCAAATCAACTCTGTTAAATTTGATTTCTGGTTTACTTTTGCCGGATAGAGGAAGTATTACATTTGGCGATGAAGTATTGTTTGACGATAAATCTAAGACGAATATAAAACCAAACAAAAGAAATATTGCTTATGTTTTTCAGCAGCATTTTCTTTTTCCTCATAAAACTGTAAAAGAGAATTTGATGTATAGTAGTAAATACGTTGAATTTACTAAAATTAAGTTTGATGATATAGTTGAGTTATTAGACTTAGAAAGACTATTAGAAAAAAAACCTATGGAGCTGTCTGGTGGAGAAAAACAAAGAACTGCTATAGGTAGGGCTTTGTTATCACAAGCTAAATTATTACTATTAGACGAACCCTTTTCGAGCTTAGACGAGAATAGAAAAAATGATATTATAGTGTATTTGCTAAAAATAAATAGTATATATAATATCCCAATGATAATTGTTAGCCATGATTTGACCGAATTATTAAAAATGAGCTCATATCTGGTTTTGATTAAGAGTGGGAAAATTCTTTCTCATGGCAACATTACAAATTTGATAGAAGATGAACATATAAACTCAAATACTTTTGATAAGTATGTAAATGTTGTGAACTGTTTATTTACTGGTTCTAATTCTTTACTTGAATTTGAGATAAACAACGGTAAGGGACAAAAAGTGAAGTTGAGCAAAAATGACAGATTCAAAAAATTGAAAATTGGAGAAAAAGTAAAACTATTTATTAGGCCAAAAGATATAAGCATTAGTATATCTGAACCAAATGATACTTCTATTCAGAATTTTATCAAAGGGAATGTGATTAATATCATCGAAAATGAATATAATACTTTATTAAAAATTGATTGTGGCGAGATGATAATAGTAGATATATCAAATAATTCATTGAAAAAATTAGAATTATCGGTGGGCAAGCAGGTATATTGTTTATTTAAAGCAAGAGCAATAGAGTGTTTGTATTAAAGATATATAAAAAAAGAAGTTACCTATTTATTATCTGGATTAACAGATAAGCAACAAGTAACTTCTAATATTCCACTAATTTAAAGTTGGTATATTTTTTTATACCATAACCTTATTTCTTTTTTCTATAAGCTTTTACTTCTTTCGGAGAGATAACTTTTCCTTTGTTACCCCAACTATTCATTATAAATGTAGTAACAGCAGCAATTTCTTTATCATTCAATTTTACTGGAGGCATAACACCGTTATATTCAACGCCGTTTACAGTCATTTTGCCTTTGTTCCCGTGGATAATTGATTCAAAAATTATCTTTGGATTGTTTTTAATAAAGTCAGATTTTGCAACTGGAGGGAAAGCACCTGGTATGCCTTCGCCAGACATTTGATGGCAAGCAGAACAATGAGTAGTATATAATTTTTTACCATACTTCATTATTTTTTTCTTGTCAGCCGAGAATGCGTCGTTAGTAAATACAACCATCAAAGTTGCAGTTAAAACTAATGCTAAGAATTTTTTCATTTTTATAGTCCCAAATATTATTGAAAAACATTTTTTTGTTATACAAATTTAATAAATTTTTACTTATAAATAAAAATACTTTTTAGTCTTTAATTGTTTTTTAAATAAATATGCGTCTTATTTAATAGTTATACGTCTAATAATCAAATTATGTTATAATCGAATAAAATAATGAAATATAACACCGAAAAAATATGGAATGAATTTAGTAAAAATCTATTTGATTTCATTAATTCTAAAGTTAAAAACCCGGATATATCAAGCGATATACTTCAGGATAGCTTTATTAAAATTCATACAAATTTAGATAACCTAAAAGATAATAGCAAACTAAAGTCTTGGGTTTATCAGATTGTCCGTAATACAATAAATGATTATTTTAAGAAGAAAAAATTAGTATTAATAGACGAATATCCAGAAATAGAAGATAAATTGAACAATAAAGATAATAGTTGTTTGGAAAAATGTTTGACCCCGTTTATAAATAATTTGGAACCAAAATATTCTGAGGCAATCAAATTAACAGAAATTGGAGAGCTAACTCAGAAGCAATATGCTGAAGCTTTAGGTATATCTTATTCTGGAGCTAAGTCAAGAGTACAGAGAGCAAAAAAACAATTAAAAACATTATTTTTTGACTGTTGTATGGTAGAGCATTTAGAAAATGGTGGTATTAAAATTCAAGAGTCATGCGAAGTGTGTACTTGTTGATTTTGATAAATCTTGCGTCTTTCTAAATTTTTATTCGTCTATTAGATGACAAAAGGTTTTAAAAATTTAAAAAGGAAGAACAATGAATAATCAATGTTGTAATAATGAAGTTAAGACTTCGGCAAGGCAATGTAATTGTGATTGTAATTGTAACTGCGATTGCAGTAAAGATTGCAACTGCAACAGTAATTCATCGTGCGGATGCCAATGCGAATGTTAGAATTGAAAAACTGAGTATTTAACGATAAACAAAGAAAAGGAACAAGTAAGATATTTAGCTTGTTCCTTTTTTAATTATTCTTATAAAACTGGTTTTGATTAATTAACAATAATCTCGTGAATTTTTTTATAAAGTTCTATTGATTCTTCAGTATTGGCTTTGATTAGAAAACAGTAAGGATTGATACCAAAAAGCAATTTATCTTCTAAATTTTCTTCTTTTAGTTCGCTTAATAGTCTGCTCAAATCTTGTCCAATTAATACTAAAATGTTTGTTTCTTCATGTTTAAAATCAAAACCGAAGGATTTAATTTTATCTAAATCAGAGGATTTGATTAATAATTTTACTTCGTGTTCATTACTAAATATATTAAATACACGTACATTTTGTTTAAGCAGAAACTTTAGAATATCAATTTTTTTAATAAAATAGTTTGAATTATATTCGAATTCGAAAGTACAAATAGAAGTAGATTCCACTAAAGAAATAGAGCGTAATTCTTTATAATCATCGATTTCGTTTGAAATTATAGTGCCGGTCAATGATGGATTAAAAGTATTAAGCATATTAACTTTAATATTTTTTTCTATTGCTGGCTTTATTGCTTCTGGGTGTAGAACTTGGATACCGTAGTAAGATAACTCCCTCATTTGTGGGAATGATAATTTTGATAGGGTCTTTGAATTGCCTACTATTTTAGGGTTGCCAGTTAATACTCCTTGAACATCTGACCATATTTGAATTTCTTCTGCTCCTAATTCGGCACCAATCAAAGAAGCTGTATAGTCCGAGCCTCCTCTTCCTAATGATATAATTCTTCCTTTGGTGTCTGAGGCTATAAATCCTTGAGTTATTAATATATTCGCCTCACGAAATTCATCGTTAATTTCTCTGGAATTAACTTCAAAAGTTATATTTTCATTTTCTCCAACTTTTACTAATGCTCTTCTGGCGTTTAAAATTGAATTTTTTATGTTATTGTCCGTAAGTATTGCCGAAAGAATAGCCGAAGAGAGATATTCACCGTTTGAGATTACTTTGGTTGCTGATAATTCTGTCAAATCGTTTAATAGGAATATTCCTTCACAAAGTTCTTTTAAATCATCAATTCTTTTAATAATTTTAGATTTGGTGAAATCTTTTAAACTTTCATCGCTAATGCCTTCATCACAAATATTCAGATGAAAATTTTTCAATTCTTCTATTTTATCTTTTTTTAATTTGTTATTCCCTTGAGCCGATAGCAATGCAATTTCTGATAATAGATTAGTAATCCCTTTACAAGCAGAAACAACAACTATCTTTTTTTCAGTGGTGTCAGAATTAATTATATCACATACTTTTTTCATCGAGGAGGCATCAGCAACAGAAGAGCCACCAAATTTCATTACTATCATCGGTTTACCTATTTTTATTTTTCAAATCGTTTTTAAGTGGGAATATATTCTAATTTCAAAATTCCATCAAAGCCGCAAGATGTTCTGCGTCGGTTAGATGTACTAAAGCGTTATCATCGACTAACATTTTGACTGCTTTTTTTACTTCATTAATTTCTACTTTATATTTAAAGGCGAAATGCCAGATGTCAATTCCACCAGTTGATATTTCAAGTGCTAAAAGATGTGAGATTTCCATTTTTTCTCTGTCTATAAAACGCTGTTTAGCAGCTTCGATAATTGTTTTTGACTCCGCATCTACCATTTGTTTTTCTGTGAAATAGTAGTTATCGTTATCACGTAAATCACAAATAGGAAATCCTCTTTCTTTTTCTTTAATCAGTAGTGGCAGAAATGAAAAAGATACCAAATAAGGTCTTTCATTCAAATCATCTGTTTTCCAAAGGTCTTCCCAAATTTTTAAATCATTATCTTTTAGCCATTCAAAAAAATCTATTTCATGGTGAGGCAAATACATTAATTTTATTTTGTTTGACAATTTACTAAATAAATCATCTACATTTTCTTTATTAATGAATTTATAAATTTCTTTATCTAATTCCAAATGAGAATCAGTATTTAGGCTATCTTCTATTTTTACTATTAATTCGTTTAATTCCATTCTGAGTTTTACTATTATTCTATTATTTAAATTTTTATTTTATTTTATTATTTCTTATTTCTATGTATATACCACCTAATAATAATAATATCAATATTATATTAGTAGAAAGGCTCGCTATTTTGCCAAATTGGAATTTATCAACAGTGAATTTGAATTCGATTTCATGTTCACCATTTGGTACTACAATTGCCCTAAAAGCGAAATTTGTTTTAAATATCTCTGTTTCTTCACCATCAATGTAAGCCTTCCAGCCATTTGGGTAATAAATTTCAGAAAGTACTAATAAATTATTTCCATTTGCATTTGCTTTTAATTTGATATATTCATTTTTATATTCGATTATATCTGCCGAATTGGTAGAGTCAGTTTTATCAAGTGTTATAGGCAAATCCTTTTCTAAATAAGCAATTTCTTTTGGATCAAATAATTCATTTCCGGAGGAAAATTTTGATACGATGGTTTTCGCATCGGATACTTCATAATTGTTTGTAAAGTATGCCCGACTTAAGTAATTACTATTTTCGTAAATATGTACAGGAGTATCACTTGACTTATAGGCTAATTTTAATCCAGGAATATTTTTAGGAAAAACAAGATATTTGACGTTTAATAAATTCCATAGGAATGGGTTACTCATATCTGATGTAGAGCCACGAGAACCTACATCAAGTAAATCTTGATAAATCCTTAATTTAGCAGAATGGTAACCATTTACAGACTCTAATTTATGGTAAGCAGCAGCATTTGGCGATTGGAATACCCCTTGTTCATATATTCTAAATTTTTCTTTATCGGATTGGAGAAATTTTACCCAATCGTATTCGACAAACTTTGCTTGAGCAGATTTTTCTTTGTTATATTCGTAAGAACGTTTACCAACTATCCATAAATCAGCAAGTAGCAGAATAATAAACCCTAATAAAAAGAATTCTTTTTTGAGTTTGCCTTTAACGAAAATCCCAATTAATAATGCAGAAATCATTGATATAAATCCTACTCTAAACCAATCCGAAATCATATTAGAATATACAAATTCGGCAAATTCTTTGCTAAAACTTCCCATATATTGTTGCGGCAAGCCACTAAACATATACAATACTCTTTTGAAGCCGTTAGAAGATTGCAGTTGGGTCATATAAGATTCTGAGAAGAATCCAGCATAGACTAATGCAGAAAGAAATAACAAAACAGATGCTATAATGTAGAAATAAAGTAAATTATTAGTGGTTTTATCTTGATTATTTTTCCATTGAATAATTGCAGCTAAACCATAACCTGCTAATATTGGGAATGAGAAGTGCATTAATACTAATGCCATACTTGGCGCTCTGAACTTATTAAAAAATGGAACTACATTGAAGAAAATATCATAAATAAAAGAAATTGTATTACCAAATGATAGAAATAATGCAAATAGTGATAACCCAGCTAAGAACATAACGAATACGTCTCTGCGAAAATGAATTATTCCGATAATAGCAAGAAGAAGAACTAAAATCCCCATGTAAGCAGGGGCATCTTCCGAGGTTTTGTCGCTCCAATAAGTAGGTAATTTAATTGTCCTGTTCCCAAGTGCTTGGGGCAATATTTGATGTTTAAAGTCTGAGGGGTTGTATTCTAATTTGCCAAAACCGTAAAAATTTGGGACAACAAATGTTTTCATATCCTGCGGAATGAAAGACCACATGGTTGCATATTCATAGGTATTACCACCGTCAGATGGTTTTGCTTGAGCATCGTCGGGTTGCATAATCGGAGCAGAACCACGAGTAGAATAGGGCGTATAATCATTTGCGGATAAATATCTATCTGATGACATTAAGAAGGCAAGACCACCGGCAATTATTAAGACCAGAGCAGCTCTAAGAACTCCATTTGGATTATTTTTTTTGATTAATCTGCTGATAAATTCAAACAAAAGATATAATCCGAGGGCAAGAGCAGAGTAGAATATCATTTGGACGTGAGCACCTTCTAACATTAAATGTAATGCAAAAGCAAGGAGGACAGAATATAATAACGAAAATTTTTCTCTAATTTTTTCGACAAACATAAAAACGAAAGGGAGGAAAGCAATTACGACAGGTTTAGTATTATGCCCAATAACAGGCCAGATAATAACAGAAGTAGAGTAGATAGCTGCGAGAGCAGTAAATAAACTTATAGTAGAACTTCTTTTTTTAGAACGCATCAATAAGAAAATTCCAATACCATATACAGCATAATAGAACACAACTCTACCTACGTCCGAGCCTAATAATTTTCCAATAAATCCTGCAAAACCAAAGATAAGTAGTGGAATCATATCCCACGAGCGTTCGCCGGTTAATAGCATAGATGAATACGAAGGCATACCACCAAAAATATTTGGAATCCATTGGGGAAATTCACCATTGGCAGCAGCTTCTTTAAGATATGTTTCAAAACTAAGAGATGCAAGGGTATCAGAAGCACCAAATCCGCCACCGCTGATAGCAGACCAAAAGAAAACGTAAACCGAAATAACAATAAAAAGTATTGAAATAATGCCCATATACTTTTCAGGAATTAAAGGATTACTAATAGTTGTATTTTTTTTTAAAGGTGCTACTTTTTTAGCCATAATAATAAAATATTATAATAATAGAAAATAATTATTCAAATATAAACATAATCAATAAATCAGATAAATTATTTATTATATTTGTTATAATTAAGTTTTGCAAATATCATTTTACTATACATTATGAAATCGAAAATATTAATATTTATATTAGTTATCTTAATAGCAATTCAGTTCGTGCCTTTAGATCAGACTAATCCACCAATAATAGATGACCAAGAAATAGAAATGCCTGAAGATGTGAAAGCAATTATGAAAAAATCGTGTTACGATTGTCATTCAAATGAGACCGTATGGCCAGCATATTCGAAGATAGCACCTTTTTCTTGGTTAATTTCACATGATGTAGATGAGGGTAGGGGAGATATTAATTTTTCTGAATGGAATAAGTATTCAGATGAAGATAAAATTGATATTTTTGAGGAGATATGGGAAGAAATTGAAAAAGATGATATGCCATTGCCTTATTATACGATACTGCATTCGGAGGCAGAAATAACACCTGAGAGCAAGAAGATTTTAGTTGATTGGTTTAGAGAAATGAATATCAAAGAGCCAAAAGAATTAAAAAAATAATATGAGTTAATATTTCTATGTGGAATTTTGTTGAAACCGAGCGTAAACCAAAACTATGAATAGAATAAAGTTCCTAATATTATTATTATTTTTATTAACTAAAGGAGATGTTTTTGCTCAATTATCAGAGCTAAGCGAAAGGGAGCGTAAAATTGTTAAATTATTGAATGATAATGCGAGTGATAGTCTTTCAGAATTTAATAGATTTTACTACAAATTAGTATCCGCAAATTATGATTCGATTAAAACCAAATATCCTTTAGCTTACAAAAATAAATTTAATGATTTTGTTGCAAAAATCTCTAAAGGGCTTAATGAATTTAATAAAACATGCTTTGTTCAAAATGTATCTTATAAACTGAATGTAGAGGCAGAATTTAGTTTGAAAATTAGGTTCTTATACCAATTACTTGCAATGTATAAAGAATATAATAATGAAAATTTAATTCATGAAATATATTTGAATATAGCTGTAGCCTATGTTAGACAAGGTGATTTTAATATTGCAATGGAGTATTATAGTAAATGTTTAGCATACTATATTGAACACGATAATATATTTAGATTATCACAAATTTATAATCAAATTGGAGATATTTATAAACATGATAGACAATTTTATCAATCCATTTACTTTTTAAAAAAATCATTAGAATTATCTTTTATGATAGATGATAACAATAATCAACGTTCGCGAGGTTATGCTTATAATAGCATAGCTGAGTTATATTTATCTTTTGATAGTCTTAGGCAGGCAAAGAAATACATAGATAGTACTTTAAGCACTAAGAAGTATTTTGATGATATAATTACTGTTTTAAAACATACTAATTTGAATGAAGGTATATTGGAGTTTAAAAAAAAGAATTTTGAGAAAGCAATTTATTTATTGCATAAATCAATTAAATTAAATTCAATTTCACCTGTTTATTATAATATTTCTTTAGCAAATCATTATTTAGGTAGAATTTATAGAAGTAGATATGACTTTGAGACTGCGGAACAATATTTTTTAAAAGCAGGCGAAATCAATGATGAATATAACCTCCATCATCTCAAAGAAAAAAATTATAATCAGTTAGCCGAGATGTATAAGCAAAGTAATGATTTGGTAAAATTAACTGAAACTTATGAGAAATTATTAAACTTAAATAAACTAATTAGTAATGTAGATAAGAATAATAAACTAACATATTTATCAAATATATATGAAACAAAGGAAAAAGAAAAAGAATTAGAAATACTTAAAAAAGAGAAAAAGGTATCTGAACTAAGAGAAGAAAACGAATTTTATTGGAGAATTTATATTATTATTCTATTGATAATAATTATGATTTCAATAATTTTAATCTATAAGAAATATACAACTAACAAGCGACTTAATGAGGAGTTGCAAAGAAAAAATAAGCTTATTACTAATACAAATAGTGAATTAATATCGGCTTTAGATAATTTGAATAAGTTTTTTTCTATTATATCCCATGATTTAAAAGGACCATTGATAACATTCCATAAGGTAACAAATCATTTGGTTACTACATTTTCAACAATTAGTAGGGACGATTTTTATGAATATTTGATAGAAATAAATAAAGAAACAAAAGAAATTGCAATGCTTTTAAATAATTTATTAGAATGGTCTAATACTCAAACGGGTATGATCGAATATGTTTTAGAGCCTTGTTCTCTTATAAAATATACGAATAAAGTTATTGATTTGAATAATTTATTGATAAAAGAAAAGAGTTTGTCGGTTAAAATCAATAATAATACAAAAAATGAAGTGATTGCAGATAAAGCTATGTTAAATACTGTTTTAAGAAATCTTATATCGAATGCTATTAAATTTTCGTACCCTAATGGTCAAATTGAAATAAGTATAAATGAAAATAAAGATGATTTTTCTGTATCAATCAAAGATTTTGGAATAGGTATTGGCCTGGAAGACCAAATTAAATTATTTGATATTTCGGAAAATTCTAAGTATATTGGCAATCACCCTGATAAAGGGAGTGGATTAGGATTGAAATTATCCAAAGAACTTATCGAAATGCATGATGGTGAACTTACTTTAGAAAGTAAAGTGGGTGAAGGTTCTACTTTCACTTTTACCATTCCAAAACAAGGAAAAGATGTTAAAAATTATTATAATTGATGACCAAAAATTATTTATCAGACTAATGGCTGATAAGTTGCAACAGTATGCTTATTATTCTGTTGAAGGAGTATTTTCTTCGGCAACTAAATGCCTTGAGTTTTTAGAAAATAATGAAGTTGATATTGCTTTGATAGACGTTAATATGCCTTTGGTCAATGGATTGGAATTATTGCAGAAAATAAAAGAACTTTACCCAAATATCAAGACAATAATGCTTTCTAATAATTCTAATATTAATATAATCAAACAGGCTTATGAAATAGGGGCTAATTGTTATATTACTAAGTCTTCTGACGAGGAAGAGATACTTGATGTTATAGAAAAAGTAACTTCGGGCGGTACTCATTACGGTAAAATATCTATTGAAGAATTATTACTTAATCCTAAAAATCTTGATTCGACAGTTAATTTCGAGATGTTATCTGAAAGAGAAAATGAATATGTGAATTATGTTAAAAGAGGGTTGAAAGTAAAAACCATAGCCGAAGAGATGAATATAAGTCAGTTTACTGTTAAAAAACACGGACAGAATGTATTTTTAAAGTTAGGTGTTAAAAGTATAGAAGAGTTACTTTCTTTGGTTAATAATAAAAGTAATTAATTATTAAAATTTAAAAAAGTCCTAATACTTGGGATAGTACTACCAAAAGCAATCCTGCTAATGATATCATTGACATTATAAATGATGCTATATTTCTTCCCGAAGAACTACTAATCCTATCTTCCAATTCGCTTAAATCATCTTCCAAATCAACTACTTTTTCCTCTGTAGTTCTTGGTTTTATTTTTTTTGCAGGCGTTTTGCTTCTTTTTGATGGTGGGGTATCTTCGTCAAAAGTAAATAAATCAGAATCCATTTCTCCTTCGATAACTCCAACTGATGTATTAGGAGAGAACATTGGAGTTTCTTCTTCTATTTCGTCATAGTCTTCAAAAGTTCGCTCTTGTCTGGTTTCGTGAGCAGGGATTCCCCCTTTGCTCAGCGTATCTATTTTATGGTTATATTTTTCTATAGAATTTTCTAATAAATTAGATATCCGAGGTACTTCTTCATCGAAGTACTGGATTTTATCAATAATTGATTTAAAATAATTTGCTAAATCTGCTTTTATCTCTGTAATGGAACTATAAACATAGTCTAACTCGCCAGCTAATTTTTTTACTTCAGCTTTAATACCTCTATCAACACTGATTAGTCTTCTTTCGTGGAGTTTTTGAGTATTATCGAACTTAGCTAAACTTCTTGAAACTCTGCCTTCAATTCTCTCCATTTCTTTATTAATACTATTATCGAAAGTTGTTTTTGCCTGTCCAATAGCTCTTTCTACGGCCGACTCGGCTTTCATATTAAATTCGGTTATAGTCTTAGCAACGTCAAGAGATTGTGCTTTTAACTCTTCTCTGATTTCAAATAAATCTGATTTTAATCTATCAATTTTATCTAATTCTTTATATAATCTATGGGTTAGCTCTACTTTTTCTTTGAATTCATCAACTGTATCCATCGAATATTTTTCAAGTTTTTTGATAGAGCTTGCTATGTTCTCACGAGTTGTTTCTAATTCTCCTAACATTTCTTCTCTATCAACGTGGAATTGCTTGATTAGATTATCAATTTTTTCAAAAGATTTTTTATATTGTTCTGATTGTTTAGCTACTTGACCAAACAATCTTTTTACATCTGGACTTAATGCACCTGTTTCAAGCATTTTCGGTTTTCCCTAAAAAGTTATTTAGATTATATGATAGATGTTCCAAAAAATAAATATCTAATTCCGGTTCTACTCTTTTGGAGTGATTATATAAAATTGTATAAATTTCCATTTTAAAATCTTTATCAGTTTCATATCTTTCTTTCATAAATTCATTAACCCACTCGAGCAAGTATCCATACTCTGCTAAATCTTCTTTAACGGTTTTTGGACCTACTTTCTGGAGTATTCTATCTAACTTTTCTTTTTTCATTTGTAAAATATAAGAAGTAATTATTGAATTTACAATTTTTATTTATTTTAGTTTATCGGTATTGTTCTTGATTTATTGAATTTACTTGATTATTAAATCATATTTAATAATTAGAAATTTACGGATTAACTAATTGATTCGATTGCCTTGAATTCATTAATCAAGTATTTTTCAACTTCTGAGAGCTTTTTTTTATTGACCTGATTATTCTCTTTATTGTTTTCTGGAGGTAAAATTATCTTTTTTTCTTGGGTAATTTCTGACGAACCAACTATCGAGCTTTCTTGTAAATTTTCTTGAACCTTAACTTTTTCAGGTTCTTTTATTTTGATTTTTTCTTCTTTAATTAAATTTGTTACTGGTTTGATTTTACGAATTTCATCTACCTTATCAATTACTGATGCTTCTTGGTAAACACTCTTATTATTATTTTTAGCAGCATTAGAGCTATCTTTTTTTTCAGATTTATTATATTCTACTTGCTTTTCTGTTACTTCAAAGTTTTTTTTTACTTCGCTTTCATTATTTGAATTAGAACTTAAAGATTGTTTCTTTAATGATTTGATTTCTTGTAATAATTCGCCGATTTCAATCGCTGAACTTAATTTTGTTAGCATTGAAAGCAGTAGTTCAAATCTAATCCTTGGTTGCGATGAGGACTTAATATCTTTTTCAGCTTCTACGATTAGTTTCATTATTCTAATTAAATCTTTCTCGGAGAATCTTTGGGCATCATTCTGATATCTTTTTATGAAATTTTCCGAGCTATCAACCATTTTTGGATTATTTGTAACTTTAATATTTAGAATATTCCTAAAATGTTCTAATAGTCCCATTAATGTTTCTCTTAGGTCATAGCCTTTGTCCATTAATTGAGCAGTTAGTTCAAACATTCCCGAAACATTATCTTCGAACACCTTATCAGAAATACTAAAGTAAAATTCTTCGTCAATAAGATTTAAAGCATCTGTCATTTCAGAATATTTTATATCCTTACCGCAAAATGCAACAACTTGGTCAAAAATTGACTGAGAATCTCTCATCGAACCATCAGCTTTCTTTGCTATGCTAACTAATGCTTCTTCTTCTATACTTATGCCTTCGGCTTGTGCGATTTTGCTTAATTGATTTGTAATAGATGGAATGCTCATTCTTTTAAAATCAAATCTTTGGCATCGGCTAAGGATTGTAGCAGGCAGTTTATGTGGCTCTGTTGTAGCAAACACAAATAGCAGATGAGGAGGTGGTTCTTCTAATGTTTTTAGCAAAGCATTAAATGCCGCTGTGGACAGCATGTGGACTTCATCAATAATATATATTTTATATTTCCCACGTGAAGGCATATATTGAGAATTTTCCCTAAGCATTCTTACGTCTTCAACACTATTATTTGAAGCTCCATCTATTTCGATTATGTCCAAATCGCCAACATCATCTGGTGAAATATCAATATTATCTTTTACTTTTAAGCCATAAGCAATCGCTTCGCGAGCATAAATCCTCGCAGTTGTGGTTTTCCCTACGCCTCTTGGTCCTGTAAATAAATAGGCGTGGTGTATTCTATTGTTCTTAATTGCATTTCGGAGGGTAATGCTTATATGGTCTTGACCTACTACTTCGTCAAAGGTATTTGGTCTCCATTTCCTGGCAGTTACTATGTATTCTTGGTTTGGCACTAAATAAAAACTTAATATTTAAAACTACTGTTATTGGGGTAAATTCTATTTGATTTATATTTATAAATATTCAAATTATAAATCGTCTAATAAATCATCTTTTGGTTTTGGTTCTACTTTTGTTGGGTGAGAGTGTACGATAGTAAATAATTTTTCTTCACGATATTGGTCACAAATCATTTCAGCGTATTTTTGCGAATAGAAAGTACCGACAGAGTAAGCAATACCCCCCGATACTTCTCTTTTTTCAGCATTCGGCATAAGAGTTAAAATGGAGCTATGGTGGTCTGGAACTTGTGGCACAACCATCACCTGATATACCTCTGCTTCTACGCCGCTAATGTAACTAGAAACTAAACCAACTAATTCGTTTGAGATTAGTTCTTCTTCTGCTGTGATTTCATCATCTGCTTCGATAATAGTCTGCATCATATCTTTTAATTGAGCAGCTTGCTCGGTAGGTGGTTCTGAGTCTAAGTAAGTTTGGACTGAATGCCTAAGAGTGATGTAGTTATTATTTGATGATGTTGAGCGTTTTTCATTTAATTTGCTGACATTATATTCGATATTCCATTCTTTTGCAAAAGCTGTAATTAATTCTTCTTCTTTAGGATCTAGGTCATCGTCAATCATAGCAAGCTGATGAAGAATATCAATAATCACCGCAGCGTTAGATGGTTTTAAGAATTTTTTTATCAAATAGTTTGCTTCTTTTTTCTCAAGTCTGAACGCTTGTTTAATCAATTTCATCAGCCCAATACCTTTTTGACCTTTGACGAAAAATCCCGTTGAAATTAATGCAAACAATGCTGCCTCGAAAAGATAAAATGACGTATCCGCAATACTTTTTAGGTCCGTTTCTACATAAATATAGTATAAAATCCAAAGAACGCAGTTAAAAATCAAAAGTAATAAACCGGCGATTGATTGCGAATCTGCTACTTCTCTTTCGTGTTTCCTTTTCCAAATTTTATTGACTTTTAGATAAGTCTGTATTGCGGTTAATGCTAATGAAAAATTAACTAACCATTGTATTATTTCTATAAAAAGTTCTTTGCCCATTTGTTTTGTTCGATTCGTTATATGTGTTTAGGTTCTAATTGCTGTCATCGATTACTTATTTATTATTTTTTATACTTAAATAAAAAAGGTCTCATTAGCAATTTAATATAATTTTTCAATATAATTTACATAAATTTGTATCATATCATCAAATCTTTATTGAATTTTATAAGTTGATACTCATCAAATATAATACTATTTAGTTAATTCTAAGAAAATGACCCCAAAAAATATTTTATATATTTTAATTTCTTTGACGGTAATCATTACGGTTTCTCTTTCTTTGTATATCAAAGATGTATTATCCACTGGTATTCCTTCTTTGGAAGAATTGGAAAATCCACAACAATCTATCGCAACAAAAGTTTTAACTGACGATGGAAAAGACTTAGATTATTTTGCTAAAGAAAAGAGATTTAATTTAAGTTTAGACCAAATTCCTATAGATTTCAAAAATGCTTTAATTTCTACTGAGGATAGAGCTTTTTATTATCATTGGGGCATTCATCTTGAAAGATTATTTAAAGCTATAATCAAATGGGGACTATTTGGACAGAGGGCTGGAGCTTCTACTATCACTCAGCAACTATCTCGAAATCTATTTTTAAACCAAAAGCAAGAACTAGCAAGAAAAATTCGAGAGGCTTATGTTGCCATCAAAATAGAACAAATATTTACAAAAGACCAGATTTTAGAAATGTATATAAATACAGTTCACTTTGGTCGTGGCGTAAACGGATTAAGCATGGCTGCGAAGGAGTATTTTGATAAGAAACCATTAGATTTGACTACTTCTGAGTGTGCATATTTGGTAGCAATATTAAAAGGACCAGCTTATTTTGATTATGCAAAACATTATGATAGGGGACTTCGTCGGCGTAATCTGGTACTATCAATGATGAGCTCGCAAGGTTATTTGACTGAAAGTGAAAGATGGGAAGCCACTGAAGAACCATTAGGAAAAGGAATAACTAAAACTAATGTTGCAAAACAAACCGCTCCCCATTTTGTTGAAAATGTTAGAAAAATTTTAAATAAGGATAAACAATTTAAGTCATACAATATCTTAGAAGATGGTATGACGATTTATACTACATTGAACTCGAAGATTCAGACTTATGCAAACGCCGCTATTGATTCCCACTTGACTAAATATCAATTAAAGTTTAATAAAAGATATAAATGGAGCCAAAATAAAGAACTGTTAAAAACATTAATATCCGAGGCAATTAGAAAAAATCCGATTTATAGAAAAGCTGGAAAAAAAGAAAAAATAGAAATTGCAAAAAAATTAAAGAAGGATAAACATTATATTGATTCGGTTAAAAATGCCGCAACAACAATACAATGTGCATTGACAGTATTAGACCCCTATACTGGGAAAATATTAGCTATGGTTGGCGGTTCACCCAAATTTATGAGAGAGAATTATCATGCTAAACATTCTTTAAATCATAGTACACAGATACGACGACAACCCGGTTCGTCCATAAAACCATTTGTTTACGCAATGGCGTTACAATCTGGTTTGTTCCCTGATGATACTATTAGTTGTGGTCCATTTTCTTACCAAGATGAATATATGGATGAGCCTTGGGAACCTCGTATAGGAGCCAGTGGTTGCGATTCTAATACTTACGTTACCCTACGAACTGGTTTAAGAAGATCTATCAATTCTGTTGCAGCAAGGTTGATTACTGAACATACATCGCCGGTGGAAGTTCGTACTGCTCTGATAAGAGCAGGTATTAGCTCTCCTTTACACGCTGTTCCTGCACTTAGTTTAGGAGCTGGTGGAGAAGTAAAACCAATTGAATTAGCAAGAGCTTATACAGTATTCGTAAATAACGGACTGTCTGCCGAGCCATATTATATAAGCAAAGTTGAAGATATGTTCGGCAATATTGTGTTCGAAAAAAGAGCCTCGCATTTACGAGATGCAATGAAGAAAAAAATTGCTCAACAAACAGCGATAATGATGGAAGATGTGGTAAACAGAGGAACTGCAATTAGAGTTAGAAATCATTTTAAAGGTGTAGATTGTGCCGGAAAAACTGGGACAACTAATAATAATACTGATGCTTGGTTTACTGGTTTTACTCCCGATTTGGTTTGTAATGTATGGCTGGGGTTTGATGACCAACGTATTACTTTTGATGCGATTAACAAAGATGGAGAAGGCGGTAGAGCATCTGCACCAATTTTTGGAATATTGATGGATTTGATATATAAAGATAAAGAATTAGGGTATAAACAAAAAACCTTTAGATTTAAGTCTGAGTTTTATTCTGACACTCTTGGTGGCAGTGGCGATATAAAAGTGAAACAACGCTATATTGAAGAGACCCCATTAGATTAACACTAATCTTCTTATTTATAAAATTTTCTGCTAATGATATATATAATTAATGCTAAACTAATTAAGGCACTTAGTTCTGCAATTAAATCTCCATTTTTCACATAAAAGCTTAATTCTTTCATTTGGGGTATGTCGTTATAAATAGCCACTTCACTATATTGCTCAGCCCTTAAAATTTCCTTACCCTGAGGCGAGATAAAACCACTTACACCTGAATTAGCACATCTTGCAATATATCTTCTGTTTTCTATTGCCCGCATACAAGCTATTTGGAAATGTTGTTCGGGACCTGTTGTGTAGTCATACCAAGCATCGTTTGTGATTATCGATAGAATTTCAGCACCTTGCAGAGTAAATTGCCTGCAAAAATCAGGATAGATAGATTCGATACATATTATTGAACCTAATTTTACTTCCTTCTCATTATTTTTGAAGAGAAGTGTATGAGGTCCGTCGCCCAAGCCCCAACTCGATATGCCGACTCCCCAACTTATCCAATCCATTAGAAAAGCATAATATTCTATTCGTGGTATCCTTTCGGCAAATGGAGTTAATTTTGATTTGTGATAAATCTGTTTTTCGTCATCATCACCAATAGGATTATATAATAATGCAGAATTAAACGATTCTACTCTTTTCGTTGTATCGTAAAGGAAAACTCTTGAACTTACTTGTGGGACTTCATTTTCTTTGTAAACTCTATCATGGACAAAGCCTGTGAGTATTGATGTATTATTTGAGTCAGCCCATTTATCAATCAAATAAAAATCTAAGTCAGTATTAAATTGAATACCGTAACGCATTAAGGTAGTCTCACTCCATATAGATAAATCTATATTTGGCACTTGAGAAGAAATAGAGTCTTGTAAAAATTTATGCAAGTAAATTTGACGATATTTGTCCCTACCCCACTTTCCCCATGGGTCAATGTTTGGTTGGACTATTGATATCCTTAATTTTTCATTATTAGCCATCAATTTATCATGTTCAAAATCTTTTAAGCGAAAAACACCATAAACATTTGGTATTATTTGGATTAATAAGACAAGAAGGACAGTCAAAATAATAGCATTCTTAGGAAATTTTATAGAATTTTTATAATAATCATTGACTTTAAATATAATATATAATATAAGGGAGTTAGTAAGGGTTATTAAAAATGAAGCTCCCCATAATCCAGTAATATCAACAATCTGTATCCAATAATGATTATATATTTGAGTGTTTCCCACTGCTAACCAAGGGTAAGAAAATTCACCCAAAGAAAAGAACCACTCATAAGCAACCCAGACAAATGGAAAAAGTAAAATAGATGTATATTTATCAAAATTTTGTCTAACTTTTAAATAAATATACACAGGTAACATAAAAAATATGGGGTGAAATATCCAAATCGCTAAGCCCGAGGCTAATAAAAATGGGTCTGTGTTTTCTCGCCATGAGCTAATCCACCAATTTGTCATACCATGATAGATAAAAAAAGTTAGATAAACAGAAATAAAAAAGCCTCTGGTATCATTTTTTTCTACGAAACTGTTTATTACTAATAGTAAAGGAATAAATGCAAAAAATGCGAAAAAGAAAGTTGCCATAGGCGGAAAAGCCAATCCCAAAAGCAACCCAGTTAATACCATATAGTATTTATTTATATTATTATTCAACTATTCAGTCTCTAATTCGATTAAAATTTCTTCTTTATCTACAGCTGTTCCTTCTTTTGCCTTGATTGATTTGATTTTTCCTGTTGAAGGGCTTGTTAATGTATTTTCCATTTTCATAGCTTCGACAATAATTAAATTATCTCCTTTTTCTACTTCATCGCCAACATTACATAATAATTTGATTACCATACCCGGCATCGGAGCTTTAAGTATCGAATGTTGCTCATCTTCGTTATTTGTTAGCATATATTGCTCTAATATAGCTGTTGTAGCAGTTTTTACAGTTGCTTCATATCGGAAATTATTATGCAAAATCTTGTATCCACCATTATCTCTATTGATTTCTACTAACAAATTCCTATTATTAATCGAATAAGCAAGTATTCCATTTCCGTAATCTTTTAATAATTTGACTGTATATTCTTTATCGTTCCTATAAACTTCATCAGGAAATTTTTTATCGAAACTAAATTCATATTCATTGTCATTAATTTTAATTTTTAAATCTTCCATTTTACTTTCTATTTTTATATTATTAGACTAATCTTCTTTGTCTTAAATTATTCAGTTTCCAATTATTTACTTTTGGTGTTGATTTTTTAGTAATTCGTTTATTATGATTTTGTTTATAATCATAAGCTGTAAGAACTGCTATCAATTCTTCATCTTGGTCTTTCATTTCTTTGATTGTGTTAAAATCAAAATGCTTCTCTATATAACCAGTATCAAAATATTTATTTCTAAAAGTATCCTCTTGCATAACAGCTATCAGAAATGGAATTACTGTTTTAAATCCAAGAATTTTATAGCTTTTTAATGCTGTTATCATTTTATCTATCGCTTCTTCCCTGCTCTCAGCATAGGTTATCAGTTTTGAGAGCATAGGGTCGAAATGAATTGATACCTCGCCCCCCTGTTCGATACCGCTGTCAACTCTAATTCCATTACCACTTGGATTTTGTAAATAATTAATTCTCCCAATATCCGGCATAAAATTACTCTGTGGGTCTTCTGCATAAATTCTGCATTCGATTGCATGTCCTTGTATTTTCACATCTTCTTGTTTTAAACTAAGTTTTTTACCATAAGCAATTTTTATTTGCTCTTTTGCCAAATCAACGCCAGTTATAAGTTCAGTAACAGGGTGTTCAACTTGCAATCTTGTATTCATTTCTAAGAAATAGAAATTTTTATTTATATCTAAAAGAAATTCAATCGTGCCGGCACCTTCGTAGTTGCATGCTGTTGCTGCATTCACGGCAACCTCGCCCATCTTGCTTCTTAGCTCCTCGTCCAAAACTGTAGAGGGTGCTTCTTCTATTACTTTTTGGTGTCTTCTTTGTATAGAGCAATCACGTTCTGCTAAAAATATACAATTCCCATCTTGGTCAGCAAGTACTTGTATTTCTATGTGTTTAGGATTAATTATAAATTTTTCCATATACACTACATCATCTCCAAAAGCTTTTATAGCTTCTCTTTGTGCTGCTTCATAAGATGATACAAAATCTTCTTCTTTTTCTACTAATCGCATTCCTTTTCCGCCACCGCCAGCAGCTGCTTTTAACAATATCGGATACCCAATGTCATTCGCAATTTTTTTAGCTTCGTCGAAATCTGATATTTTTTCATTCGTACCGGGTACGATTGGTACATTTGCTTTCTGCATCAGTTCTCTTGCCGCTGTTTTATTTCCCATTACCTTGATTGAATGAGCATCAGGACCTATAAATTTTATATTATTATTTTTACAGGCATCAGAAAATTCTGCGTTTTCTGACAAAAACCCATAACCCGGATGAATTGCTTCAGCTTCAGTTGCAATAGCAATTTTAATTATTTGTTTTATATCAAGGTATCCAGCTTTTGGAGTATCAGAAATTAGTTCTATAGATTCATCTGCATACTTTACAAAAGGCATTTCTTTATCTACATCGTGATAAATAGAAACAGTTTTAATTCCTAATTCACTTGCTGCTTGGATAATCCTTATAGCTATTTCGCCACGATTTGCAATTAATATTTTTTTAAACATTTTTTCTTTTTTCTTTTTAAGTTTAATCAATTCAAAGGACAATTTACAAGATTATAGTTAATAATTTCACTACTTTTGCTAACTAATCTTAAAAAAACTTGCCTTCTTTTGCCATTTCTACTCTTTTAGATTCTATTTTCTCTAATTTCCTTTTAACAGCAGCTCCCAAATCAACACCACGTGCATTCGAATAATTCATAAGAGCTATTAATACATCTGCTGCTTCGTCTTCGAATTTATCGTGTGATATTTCTCGTCCCTTCCATTGCTTTTTTTCATTATTAGCTAATTCTCCTGCTTCGCCATTTAATTCCAAGCAGAAAAACTCAGGTGTACGTTTTGGGAAATTTGCATTTTGGTATTTATCAAATTCTTCTTGAATAGAATTGATATTTGGTTTAATAATTTTAAGTAATTTTTCCATAATTATTCATTTTAATTTAAATAGATTTTCAAAACTAATATATAAATATTAAATATTTGTTATTAATCGATATTATATTTAATTATTTGGCTTAAAGTGCAATTGATTTACTTGAGTATTATACTTTATTTTGTTCAACTCATTAACCCACTGTTAATGAAGTTTTACAATAAAAAAAGTTAATTGATTTATTTTTGTTGAATAATTAAAAAATTGTAATTTGTAATTTTTCCAAACAATATATAATATTATGAAACCGTTTTTTCTTTTATTTCTCTTATTTTCTCTCTCTGTTCCTAATATTTCATTAGTTCATTCTACTGAACTTGAAACACAAACTTTTTTTGAAGAATTTAATGATAATTCTAATGGCTGGAGTACTGAGAACACATCAAAACAACTAACTGTGATTCGTAATGGAGTTTATCGTCTAGAACGCAAAACCGAAAGAGGTAGAAATTTCTTTTGGATTACTTCTAAATTTCGACAATGTATTTCTTATGAAATCGAAATGAAAATTAAATTTGTAGATGGAGTTGAAAATTACGGTTTTGGTCTTATTTGGGCAACTAGCGATTCAGATAATGCTAATATTTTCAATATATCCGCTAATGGTTATTTTATGATAGATTATTATGAAGATGAAAAATATTTTTCGGCAACTGAGTGGGCACAATCCGATTATTTGAATAAAAAAGGTCAATACAATATACTTAAAGTAAAAAAAGAGAATAATTTATTGACCTTTTATATCAATGGAAATAAGGTATATTCTACAAGAAATATATTTTCGATAGGCAATAAATTGGGTATTTCAATGCAGAGGAAAATGACACTTGAAATAGACTATATAAAACATACTTATTCGACTAAACCTATTAATTTGATAGACAATCCAATCCAAGGGTATGTTATTGAAAATTTAGATACTAATATAAATTCTAAAGCTGATGATAATATGCCAATAATAAGCCCAGATGGAAAAAATCTTTACATAGAACGTGATTTATCTGAAAAAGATAATGACATCTACGTTTCACATTTAGATTCTTTAGGTAATTGGAAAAAAAACTATAATATTGGAAAACCACTAAATAATTCAGGCTATAATTTCGTAGTTAATATTTCTCCTGACAACAACACTATTTATTTGGGAAATTCTTATAAACCAGATGGAAGTGTAGCTGGTGCTGGACTATCTGTTAGTAATCGTACTAAAAATGGATGGCAGATACCACAAAAACTTGAAATAAAAGAACTACGTAATGATAACCCCTACGTTAATTATTTTATGGCTTCAAATAATCAGGTACTTTTGATAGCACTTGAAGATGAAAATTCATTAGGTGGAGACCTTGATTTATATGTAAGTTTTAAAAATGAAGATTCGACTTATACTAAACCATTGAATATGGGTTCCGTTTTAAATACAGATGATAGTGATTTTGGTCCGTTTCTCGCAGCGGATAATAAAACTTTATTTTTTGCTTCTTATGGACACACCGGTTACGGTTCATCAGATATTTTTATGTCTAAAAGATTAGATGATACTTGGCTCAATTGGTCAGAACCTAAAAATTTAGGTCCAGAGTATAATTCTGCACGTTGGGATGCCTACTTAACTCTCCCTGCGAAAGGGGATTACGCATACATGGTTACTTCCAATAATAGTATTGGCGGAATTGATATTGCACGTATCAAAGCTCATCCTGAAATACAGCCTGAACCTTCTGTATTAATATATGGTACTGTGTATAATGCAAAAACAAAAGAAACAATGAGTGAAGCAATATCGTATTCCGACTTAAGTTCGGATAAATTATTAGGTACTGCACTTTCATCATCAATAGATGGGCAATATAAAATAATTCTAACTGCTGGTAAAAATTATAGCTTCCAAGCCAAAAAACAAAATTTTTATCCAATAAGTAAATCTATGTTTCTTGACTCGCTAAATGAATACAAAGAGATTCAGCAAGATTTGTATTTAGTACCGATAGAGAAAGATGCTATCATTAGATTGAATAATTTATTTTTTGATTATAATCAAAGTTCATTACAAGAAATTTCTTATTCCGAATTAAACCGTTTGGTAAGTTTTTTACTAACTAATAATGATATAAATATTGAAATTGCAGGTCACACTGATGACAGAGGTTCAAAATCTTACAATAAAAAATTATCTTCTAATAGAGCAAGTTCAGTTTCTGAATACTTACTTTCCAATGGAATAGATAATAGTAGATTTACAATCAAAGGTTATGGCGAGGATAAACCAGTAGTTAAAAATGATACAGAAGAAAATCGAGCAATTAATAGAAGAGTAGAAATTATAATTAAATAATAAATTTAACTATTATATCTTGTTATAGCCTATATTTATTAATTTTCGTATTATTTATAATATCTATTATAACAATAAATAGGGGGAACTTTAATATTTATTCGTAGTTTTATTTTTGCTGACGAACACAATACAAACTATCATAAACGCCTATAAATTGCTTAAAGTTAATTTATAGGCGATTTAACATAAGTTTCTTATTTTGTATAATAATATTTTACAAATTCGTCTCTTTAAGACTTTATTATTTCATTAATATTAGATTATTTTAGTTTTGTCAAAAACAATAGCCGCATTAGCCACCGCACCCGGAATTTCTGGATTAGCTGTAATCAGATTATCAGGCATAAAATCATTTGAACTTATTGACAAATGTTTTAAAGGTCGGCTACGCATTTCTGATGCCCAATCTCACACTATTCATTATGGTAAAATTTATGATGACAATGTTTTGATTGATTCCGTAACAATTTCTGTTTTTCGTTCCCCAAATTCATATACTGGGGAAGATGTAGTAGAAATAGGTTGTCATGGCGGTAATATTATTTCTAATATAATTTTAGATTTATTATATAAACTTGGTGCTACTCTGCCAGAGCCAGGAGAATTTACTAAACGCGCTTTTCTAAATAATAAATTAGATTTGACACAAGTGGAAGCAGTAGCCGATTTGATTCATTCGATTAGCAAACCAAGTGCTGAATTTTCTGCAAGGCAACTAAACGGTCAATTATCAAAAAAATTAAGTGAACTAAGACAACAACTATTAGATATTGCTGGATTCTTAGAATTAGAAATTGATTTTGCAGACGAAGATATTCAGTTTTTAGATAGAAATGAAATACTAAACAAAATAAATGATACCATTCACTTTTGTGATAATTTAATTTCTTTGCATAAATCTTCTGATATCATTAAATCAGGATATTTTGTTTCGTTTGTTGGTTTTCCAAATTCAGGAAAATCATCATTGTTTAATACCTTATTATATAAGAAACGTGCAATAGTCTCAGATATAGCAGGCACAACCCGAGATTATTTAGAAGAATATATCTACATAAATGAGCTTCCAATCAAGTTAATTGATACTGCCGGCATAAGAGAATCAGAAAATGTAATTGAGATAGAAGGTATTAAATTAGTTGAAGATGTCTTACTCAATTCCAATTTAATATTCGTTATTAACGATATATCTTTAGGTGATAATCATTCTACTGAATTATATGAGGGTTTAAAAAAGAGATATAATAATGTATTTTTATTACATAACAAAATTGATTTGGTCGGTCAAAGTACCGCACAAGGTTTATCTATTTCAGCAGTTTCATCTGAAGGGATTGATGATTTAAAAAGTTTTATTTTTAAAGAAGCCAATAAATCATTCTCTCGTACAAATGATGTATTGATTAATGATAGACAATCTTATTTATTAACTGGTATAGTAGATAGTCTAAATAATGCAATAAATGCAATTAATAATAATTTTGAAAATGAATTAATAGCTATAGATTTGAAAGAAGCTATCAATAGCATAGGAAAAATAAATGGTGAAACTTGGAATGAAGAAGTGATAAATAATATATTTTCAAATTTCTGTATAGGAAAATAGTGTTTCACGTGAAACATTTTAAAAATAATTTATAAATAGATTAAAAGATTATGAATAAATTTGATGTTATAGTATTAGGTGGTGGACATGCAGGGATAGAGGCAGCCCTTGCTTCTGCAAGAATGGGAATGAATACTGCTCTGGTTTCTATGAACTTAAATAATTTAGGAATGCCGTCCTGTAATCCATCTATTGGTGGTACTGCTAAGGGACATTTAGTAAAAGAAATAGATGCTCTTGGCGGTGAACAAGGGTATTTAGCTGATAAATCTGGCATCTCATTTAAAATGTTGAATAAGTCAAAAGGTCCAGCTATTTGGTCTCCACGTGCTCAAATAGATAAAGATTTGTATCCACTATATAGCAAACAAAGTTTAATTAATACTGATAATTTAACCTTGATAAAAGGTAAAATAATTAACTTAGATATAAATAATAATACTCTAAGAGGTGTTTCTTTAGAAGATGGAAGCAAATTAATGACCCATTCTCTTATAATTTGTACTGGTACTTTTTTAAATGGACTTATGTTTACTGGCGAAGCCGCAACTAAAGGCGGTAGAATTGGAGAGAAACCTGCTACGTTATTGTCTGAACAACTAGAAAGTTTTGGATTAAAAAAAGGCAGACTAAAAACTGGTACACCTCCACGTATCGATAAATATTCAATAGATTATACAATGGTTGATCCATCATATTCAGACGATGAACCAACTCCATTTTCATATCGTTCTTCTGGAGTTAGCAATTCAATAATCTGTTACCAATCTGCCACCAATGAAGAAACACATGATATACTTCGTTCAGGATTTGAACGTTCTCCAATGTTTAACGGTCGTATCAAAGGCGTCGGCCCTAGATATTGCCCTTCATTAGAAGAAAAAATAGAGCGATTTTCAGATAAAAATACTCATAAAATATTATTAGAACCAGAAGGATTAAACACTAATTCCGTTTATGTAAATGGATTTTCGACTAGTTTGCCACTCGATATACAAGAAAAAGGACTAAAAACAATACCGGGCTTAGAAAACCATAAAATATTAAAACCGGGTTATGCAGTCGAATATGATTACTTTTTACCATATCAATTGAAATTTACTTTAGAATCAAAAGCTATTGAAAATTTATACTTTGCCGGACAAGTAAATGGTACTTCAGGATACGAAGAAGCTGCAAGCCAAGGACTAATGGCAGGTATAAATGCAGCCTTAAAAATCAGAAACGAACAACCATTTTCTTTAAAAAGGTCAGAATCATATATCGGCGTAATGATTGATGATTTAGTAAATAAAATCACTGAAGAACCATATAGAATATTCACATCTTTGGCTGAGTATAGATTATTATTAAGACAAGATAATGCTGATTTAAGACTATTTGAATATGCTTATAAATTTGGATTAATTAATAAGAAACGATACGATACCTTACTTTCTAATAAAGAACTTATCAATCGAGGATTTGAATTAAGCAACGAACTTAAGCCAGATAGAAAAGTTTTAAATGAACATTTGACTAATATAGGTGCAGATAACATTGACTCCAAAGCCACTATAAACGCCTTAATCAAGAGAGGTATTAGCGATGCACGAACTTTATATTCCTTAATTAGCCCAAGTAATAAAGAAATTATTCGTATTTTAAATACCGATAATATAGCAGAAACAATTAATATCGAAGTTAAATACGAAGGATATATAAAAAGACAAATGGCAGAGGTAGAACATTTTTTAAAAAATGAAAATAAGAAGATACCCACTAATATTGATTACAAAGATGTCCCTTCTTTATCTCACGAAGGAAGAGAAAAATTAATTAATATACGTCCGGATTCATTAGGGCAGGCTTCTAGAATACAAGGTGTTTCTCCTTCGGATATCTCCATTTTAACGATATATTTAAAATAATAAGAAAATAATAAGAAAATAATTTTTATAATGTTTCACGTGAAACATTATATTTGAAAAAGAGATTAATGAATTATAAAAAAATAATAATAACAGGGGCAACTGGTAAAGTTGGCGAATCATTTACTCGGTTTCTAATAAATGAAACTGACTGGGGTATAATTCTATTATCAGAAAATGCAGATAAAATTATCCCTAATACAAGATATAAAACATATCAAGTAAAATTAAAAGATAAAAAACAATTAAAAGATATTTGCAAAGATGAAAAACCAGATGTGATAGTAAACTGTGCAGCTATGACTAATGTCGATGGCTGTGAAGATAACAGAGAAGAATGTTGGGAACTAAATGTTAAATTAGTCGAGAACTTGACTAATATAAGCAAAAGCATAGACTGTCATTTGATAACATTATCGACAGATTATATTTTCGATGGAAAAGAGGGTCCTTATGATGAAAATCATATTCCAAATCCACTTTCTTATTATGGAAAATCAAAATTAGCAGGTGAGAATTTTTTACGCTCTCATTATAATAAATATACGATTATAAGAACAAATGTGGTTTATGGATTTTCGTCATATAATAAAAGTAATTTTATAGACTGGGTGGTAGATAAATTACACAAAGGCGAAGAGCTTTCTCTGATTGATGGGCAGTATTGCAACCCAACATTGAGCGATGACATAGCACATACTATTTTTAGATGTATTGAAAAAACATCTTATGGCATTTATAATGCAGCAGGAAAAGATTGGATGAACAGATTTGAGCTTGCATTAATTATTGCGGAAACCTATGGGTATAATAAATCTTTAATCAAAGAAATACCAAGTGCTACTTTTAAGCAAAAAGCTATTAGACCAGAAAAAGGTGGATTAATCACACTGAAAGCAGAAACTAATCTTGGTATAAAATTTTCTGGCTTGGAAAACGGTCTATACACAATTAAATATCAAAAATCAGAGTTTAAAAATGATAACAATATATAAAGAAAGAATAAAAGAAATTATCAATAATTTCAAAGGCAAAACAATTGCCGTAGTTGGAGATGTTATGTTAGATAGATATTTTTGGGGCTCGGTTTCTAGGGTATCTCCAGAGGCACCAGTGCCAGTAGTAGATGTTGATAGAGAATTATATCACATGGGTGGGGCTGCAAATGTAGCTGCAAACCTTAATTCCTTAGGGATTAAATCTATTTTATGTGGAATTATTGGTAATGATGAATACGGCAGGATTTTTAAAGATTTAGTAAAAGAAAATGATATTGACCCCAAAGGTCTTTTTGTTGATAATAATCGCCCTTCTACTGTTAAAACAAGAATTTTTGGCAATAATCAACAAATCGTTAGGCTTGATATTGAGAGAACTACCGAGTTGCCAGATGAAGGAGAAAAATTCATATTAAAAACTATTCAAAATTCTGAAGATATTTCTGCAATTATATTTTGTGATTATAACAAGGGTGCATTATCTGATATTTTAATTAGAGAAGTAATTAGACATAGCAAAAATAAAGACATTCCAGTATTTGTGGACCCTAAATATGAAAACTTCTTTACTTATAGAAATGTAACATTGTTAAAACCAAATAAAAAAGAAGTAGAAGATGCCATCGGCAAACCAATCAGGAATGAAGAAGATGTAATTAATGCAGGGAAATATTTAATAGACAAATTAAGATGTGATAATTTATTACTTACTATGGGTTCTGGCGGAATGCGACTGTTCGAATCTAATGGTGATATTTCTACGGTACAAACACAAGCAAGACATGTTGCTGATGTTTCTGGTGCTGGAGATACAGCCATAGCAACCTTCGCCGCATCAGTAGTAGGCGGTGCAGAAGTAAAAGAAGCTACAACAATAGCAAACGTAGCTTCAGGAATAGTCTGTGAAAAACCAGGAATAGTATCAATTACAAAACAAGATATTTTAGGTTCATTCTGATATGTTAGTTGAAAGAAATGAAATTAAGTCCATTACAGAAAAACTCAAATCCGACGGAAATAAAATCGTGTTTACAAATGGATGTTTTGATATACTGCATGCTGGTCATGTAAGTTATTTGAAGCAAGCCAAAGAAGAAGGCGATATATTAATCATGGGCTTGAATAGTGATAGTTCTGTTAAAAGGCTAAAGGGTAATAATCGACCAATAAATAGTGAAGAAGATAGAGCTTTGGTATTATCTGCACTGCGTTATATTGATTATGTTGTGATATTTGAAGAAGATACTCCCCTTAATCTCATCGAAATAGTTCAACCAGATATTATAATAAAAGGTGGAGATTATAAGCCTGAAGATGTTGTCGGAAAAGACGTAGTAGAAGCTAATGGTGGCAAAGTAGTAATAATTAAATTTTTAGAAGGTCGTTCAACAACAAATACAATTAATAAAATGAATTCATAATTATAAATCCAATATAAACTATGAAGTATTTGTATAAAAATCATAAAATAGGAAATCAATGAGAATAGCTATTGCAACAGATCACGCAGGCATAGATATTAAGCCATTTATCAATAACTTTTTAGAAGATTTAGGACATCATGTCGAAGACTTTGGTACTAACACCAGTGAATCCTGTGATTATGCAGATTTTGCATATCCTGCGGCAGAGTCAGTAGCAAATGGAAACAACGATATTGGTATAATATTTTGCGGCTCTGGGATTGGAGTATCTATAGTAGCTAATAAAGTAGATGGAATTAGAGCAGCTTTAGTTTGCAATAAAGAAACTGCTAAATTGAGCCGTGAACATAATAATGCAAACGTTTTATGCTTCGGGACTCGTTTTTTACAAGAAGAGGAAATAAAAGAAATCATTTCTAATTTTATCAATACAGAATTTGAAGGCGGCAGGCACCAAAGACGAATAGACAAAATTCATAATCGTACCAATAAATAAGAAGTATTTATTGGTAAATTAGAAAATATTTATATAAAATAAATATTGTTTTGAATAAATGAATAAAATACCTTATATTATTAGATAATTATTATTTTTCGAAATTATAATTTTTTAATAATATGATAAAACCAATTGATTTAAAAAAGTCAATAATCGAACAAGACTTCTATTACACAGAATTAGAAAAAAAAGATATTGAAATAGCAAGGCTAAAAGCTAAAGTTAATTATCATGATAGGTTATTTTCAAAATTACCTACCGGGCTTGTCTTAAGGAGGTTAGACAAAACCATAATAGATTGCAATGATGCTTACGCAAATATAATTGGAAGGACTAAAGAGGAAATACTAAATTCTCCGTACAATTCGATAACCCCAGAAAAATATAAAGACATAGACGATGAGCAAATAGAATTAGTTACTAATACTGGTAGCTTTGGTCCATACGAAAAAGAATATCTACATTCAGATGGTCATTTAGTTCCAGTCCGACTAAGAGGAATGATATTAAAAATAAACGGATTAAACTGCTTATGGGCAAGCGTAGAGGACATTAGTGATTTAAAAGAAAATCAAAGGAAAATTTTAGAAAATGAAAGAAAATACCAATCATTATTTGAAGAAACTGACAGTGCAATATTAGTAATAGATGATAATAAATTTGTAGAATGCAATAATGCTGTTGTAAAGATGTTGGGATATAATAGTAAGAAAGAGTTACTAGAAACACACCCATCTGAACTATCACCTGAAAAACAACCTGACGGAAGATTGTCTTACGAAAAAGCAGATGAGATGATGAATTTAGCTTTAGAAAAAGGCACAAATCATTTTGAATGGGTTCATACAAGGGCAAACGGAGAAGATTTTCCTGTCGAAGTGTGGCTATCTATTGTAAATTATAATAACAAGAAGATAATTCATACAGTTTGGAGAGATTTAACAGAAAAGAAAAAAAGTGAAGAATATTTAAGAAAATTAGAGAAGGCATTTGAATATGCTCCAGTTTCAATCTATATCACAGATATAGATTATAAAATAGAATATATAAACCCATTTTTTTCTAAATTAACCGGTTTTTCAAAAGAAGATGTAGTCGGTAAGCATTCACAAATATTTAGAACTAACAAACACCCACAGTCTTTTTATGAGCATCTTGAAAATGCCATTTTTAACAATAAGGTTTGGAAAAGCGAGATACTAAGCAAGAAAAAGTCTGGAGAGGAATTTTGGGCTTCAATTGCCATTTCTCCTATATTAGACGAAAATAAAAAGCTGAGCCACTTTTTAGTAATCAAAGAAGATATAACGGAAAAAAAGAAAGCACGAGAAGAATTAGTAGAACTAAATACAAAACTAAGACGTTCAGAAAGGAAAGGAATTAAGGAAGCTAAAAAACTATCAATGCTAAATGCAAAATTAGAAAAATCAGAAAATGAATTAATCCAATTGAATAAAGAACAAGAAAGATTGCTTTCTATTATTGCACATGACCTTAGAAGTCCATTTGCCGGCTTCCTCAGTTTAACCGAATTCCTAAAAGAAGAACACGATAAATTAAAAGATAAAGATATAAAAAAATTAGCAAATAGTTTAAATTCTGCTGCTACAAATACCTTCAAATTATTAGAAAACTTACTCGCATGGACTCAATCAAAAGACAAACATCAGTTTATTTGTCAAGAAATATTAGACTTAAGTGAGATGGTTGACGAAATAATAAATCTGTTCTCTGAAATGGCTAAAAATAAAGGTGTTACACTCAGCAAAAGCATAAATACTTCTAATTTTGTTTATGCGGATAAACACATGCTTAATACTATTTTAAGAAACTTGGTATCTAATGCTCTAAAGTTTACCAAAGAAGGTGGACGTATTGATATTTCCAGTTTAATTTTTAATGATAATTTTTTAGAAATAATAGTTCGAGACTCTGGTGTTGGGATAAGTGAAGATGATTGTATAAAAATATTTAAAATAGACCAAAAACACACAACACTCGGTACAAACAAAGAAAAAGGAACAGGACTTGGTTTATTACTTTGTAAAGAATTTACAGAAAAGCATGGTGGCGAGATTTGGGTCGACTCCACTGTTGGCGTTGGCTCCGAATTTACTTTTACTATTCCAATATCAAAATAATATTAAATTATTAAACACTATAATTTAGGTTTATAGCTCTTGTCATTTCTCTTTTTCCAAACCCTTTTAATTTTTCTACTTTTAAACCGTAGTTTTTTAATTGTTTAGTAAATTTGCTTGTTGCAGAATAAGTTACTATTACCCCATTATAATTTAACATTTCAAGGCAATTATAAACAATTTCGTCTTCCCATAGTGCCGGTTGGCGTGAGGGTGCAAACGCATCATAATAAATCAAATCATAAGTTTGGCTATTATTTGAACTAATATTATTTAGTAAATAATCTTTAAAATTTGTTTTATATTTCGTGAATTTGATATTATCACTAATAAAAGATTCTTCATTCCAATTGCAATCATGAATTGTATTAAAAATTGACTGATATTTTGGGTCTAAATATTCAAAATAATTTAGTTTAGTGATTATGCTATTACCCAATGCCTTTAATTCTACAGTATGGTAATTAATCTTTCTCCCATTTTCGATACAGTCAATAATCGTTAATATTGTATTCAAACCAGCTCCAAACCCTAATTCAAATATATTTATTCCATTTTCTTTATTTATATATTTAAGACCTTGTTCTATATAGACATACTTAGCCTCTTCTATTGCACCATTTAAAGTATGATAGGTTTCATCTAAATTATTATCATAAAGTGTAAACGAACCATCTTTAGTTTTCTTAAATTCTAAATTAGAATTAGTATTATAATGCTTTTCCATAATTAAATATTTTTTCGTCGATTGCGATAAGCATTTAATAAAATTCCAACCAATAATAAATTAAATATCATAGATGTCCCACCATAGCTCATAAATGGAAGTGGAATACCCATTACTGGCATCAGACCAATAACCATTCCTATATTAATCAATATATGATAAATAAATATTACAGAAATCCCAATGCAAATTACAGAAAAGAATTTACTATTTACTTCGTAAGAAATAGATAATGCCCTATAAATCAACAATAAATATAAGATGATTACAAAGGTTGAACCAATAAATCCAAACTCCTCAGCTCCCACCGAAAAAATAAAATCAGTCCATTGCATCGGTACATATCTTAGCTGAGTTTGCGAGCCTTTTAAAAAGCCTTTACCTGTTATACCCCCACTGCCTACTGCTAATTTTGATTGCATAACATTATAATCAGCACCCAAAGGGTCAGAGCCGTGACTAAGAAATGAATCAATACGTTTTTTTTGGTGAGGCATCAGATTATTATAAACAAGTGGGGCTGCTATTCCAGTACCAACAAACAGCGATATAGCAATAATTATATAAATAATTTTTTTTCTAAAGAATATCGTAATTGCTGATAATATACTTACAGCTGCTATAAAATATATTCCACCTTTTAAACTACTTATAATTATAATCGGAAGAGAGAAGATTGTAAAAAGTATAAACGAATCATATCCAACCCAAAATAGAACACCCAAAAAAGCAATTAGAATAACAGAAGCAGAGCCCGTATCTGGTTGTTTTAAAATTAAATAAATTGGTACTGCAACAAATAATAAACTAACTCCTTGGTCTCGAAGCGTTCTTATGTCCGTCCCTTTCTTCGATAGATAAGAAGCCAATGCAAATAAAACGCCTATTTTAGCAATTTCAGCAGGCTGAATATTAAATCCGCCCAAACGTATCCACCCTTTTGTTCCGTAAACTTCAGTACCTATCCATAGTACAAGCAATAAAAGCAAGATACTAAACCCATAAAATATATAGGAGTTTAATTTGAGCAAATTCTCAGGTAAATATGCTGTAACAACCATAACAACTAATCCTAAGCCCACAGAAATTAATTGTTTGTTAAAATTCGTAGTCATAGATGATTCGTAAGTAGCACTATAAATGGATATTAAGCCAAAAATAATAAGACCAAGAACAGTAAAAAGCAATATAAAATCAAATTTATTCTCTTTTTCTAAAGGCAAACTATATGTACTTCTTTTAGCCATCTATTAACAATTTCTGCAATTCTTGATATTTAGCAATAGTCTTTGAAAGTATCGTATTGGGTAGTTTTGGAGGTGGAGGCATTTTGTTCCATTCAATAGACTCTAAGTAATCTCTTAAAATCTGTTTATCATAGTTTTCCGGAGTTTTCCCAGCTTGATAATTTGATTTTTTCCAAAATCGAGATGAATCGGGTGTCATCACTTCGTCTATCAGTATTAGTTCCCCATCGTAGTCTAAACCAAACTCATATTTTGTATCCGCCAAGATTATCCCATATTTTTCTAATTCTATTGTACCATATTCAAATAATTGGAAAGATACCTCTCTTAATTTAGTAGCAATTTCTTCGCCTAATATTTCTGTTGCTTGTTGGAAATTTATATTCTCGTCATGCCCTGTTGTAGCTTTGGTAGCTGGAGTAAAAATAGGTTGGTCTAATTTTGAATAATTCAATAATCCAGGTTTAATTTTATTGCCACATATTTCTCCTGTTTCTTTATATTCTTTCCAACCAGAACCAGCAATATACCCACGAACTACAAATTCAACTGGCAATGGTCTGCATTTTTTTACAAGCATTGAGTTGCCATCTAAAATATCTGAATATGATTTACATTCTTCTGGATATTCATTAACATTGGTTGTAATAAGATGATTTTGTATGATATGGTTAGTCCTGTCGAACCAAAATTTAGAAAATGAGTTTAATACCTTACCTTTTCCAGTTACTAATTCATCCATAACTACATCAAATGCTGAGATTTTGTCCGTAACGAAAAACAATAAACTATCATCTAAATCATAAATTTCTCTGATTTTACCTTTGGAAAGTAGTTTAAGCGAGCTAAAAGTTTGGGTTAATTCCATTTCTTTACTTTATAATATTAATCTTAAATTTATAAATTATTACTTTTTAGGTATTGAGCTGACTATATTAAGTATCAATAAAATAATACTTTTACTGCATAATCTACATAATCAAAAACAGAGTATCTAAATTGATAATATGATAATGGAACTAATACAAATACTAATAACGTTATTAATCCTATAGAATAGATTTGCCATCTAAATTTATCAAATACAACTGATGTAGCTTTAAATAATCTCAATATCACCCAAAATGATATAATCAGAAACGCAAAAAAGACCAACCAAATAGAAGCAGGATTTAGAAATAGTATTTTATTAATTACTATTGCCACCGGTAGAATAAATATAAATGGTACCCCAGCCCAAATAGTAATAGTAATAGTATCTCCATAAAATATTCTTGATTTGAGAACAAAACCAATGATTCTCAAGAATATAGCTATTAGAAATATTAATATAAAAAACATTGAACTTAGCGAGAGCATAAATACTTCCGGCATCCAAGTGAGTTTGAATACTAATTCTTGGAGAGATTTAAGCGGCAAAATCAAATCTAAAATATATTGTGCCATTATATCATTTCTAAAGAAAAACAGAAGATTTGAGAGGAATATTCCAAGAGTAACTGAAATTACAAAGCCAAGAATAAATGTTTGAAATGTGGACATAATTCTTTGGTCTCTAATGTCAGAATAGAAATTATAAGGTCTTGATATTGAACGGATTAGATACTCTCTAAATCTACGAAATCTATTTAACATTAATAATAAAATTATTGCAATTAAAACACCTATCACTATAAATGATATTGGAGCTTTTTCATTATAATTCCCAGCAGAAAGCAAAGGAGATTTTTCTTTTGTAAATATCGACTGAATAGTTTCGTAAGACAATCTACTCTCTCTTTTTCTGCTAACAAGCCCAGTTGTACTCAAATACAAATCATCATTATTAGTAATCAGAAAAGGATTTTCAAGTAAATAATCATTAAATGAACTAATTATATTGCCAGATAATTTATACTCCTTAGAAATCTTGAACATATTTTTTATAAAATATGCTTGAAAATCAACAGATAATCTATCCGAATAACCATCATGGTTTTCAGGCTGGACTGGAACTCCATAGTTCAATACAACAGGTAGTTTTTTTGACAGTCCCAACATCCTATTTAGTTTATTTTTTATCTCAGCAAACAATAAGTTATTTCTATCAATATTAAATATTAAAAAATCATAGTTTTTAGTGATTATTTCTCTCGAATTAATTTTTATATTTTGATATAATAGTTTATCAGAGCTATGACCAACTATCTTGGTTAAATTATCACTATATTTTTTTACAAATTGGTTGTTTTGGTCTAAACCGTGCATAATTCCGTAGCCTAATACCGACGGCGAATTATCATAAGCATTTACAACTAACTCACTAATATTTTTTAGTCTAACAAATATCTCATCAGAATTTATCATCTCCGAAGGAACATCATAAATTGGCAAATCGATTAAGGCAAGTAACCCATATTTATTGCACAGATTTATAATATAAGGATGAGGACTATTAAACTTAAATTTAACAGTATTTATACCAGCTTTTTTCATCGAAATTATATCCGCTTCCATTTGATTAGAAGATAAGGTTTGTGCAGAGCCTTCATAATCTTCAATATAGTCAACAGACTGAATTTCAAATATTCTTTTATTGATTTTGAATGTCTTTTGTTCCGAATCATTATCTATTTCAACGGATTTGAACCCAATGTCTTGAGTTAGCCTATCTAATATCTTATCGTTATATTTCAATTCGACTATAATCTGATAGAGGTTTGGCGAATCAGTATTCCATAGCTTAACATTGTCTATGCTAAATTTAGCATTACTTATGATTTTCCTGTCTGGCTTTATCTCAATTTTTTTTGTTACCTCCGTTCCAACAATTTCATTATTTTCTTTATCAATTACCCGTGAACTAACAGTAATTAATTTAGAATCAAATACAGACAAAGTAGTCGAATCGCTAATTAATTTTGTTCCACTCTTTGTAAAATCAATCGAAGCAATCTTAATTTCCGAATTAACCACACCATTTGTTAAAGTAGAATTCAAGTTTGTTGTTTGGCTTAATTTATCAATCCAAATTTTTGGAGTTCCAACTAATAATATTTCTCTAATTAGCCCAGAGTATATTTTCTTTTTATAAACGCCATGTTTTTTAATTTTAAAAGAGTAATTTTCTGTAGGATATATCTTAAGCTTTATTTCATTGCTCCCTGACACCAACATTTTTTGTGGAATATTTACACTAAATGGGGTCAAAGCCGAAAGATGCCGTGTTATAAACTGCTCATTAACATAAATTTCTACAGCATCGTCTAAGCCAAGAAAATACAATTGCCAAGAATGATTATTTAACACATCTTTCTTGATTTTTAAATTTTTCTTAAAGGATTGTACACCAGTTGCTATACTCGAATAAGGAGCATTTACACCAACCCATTTTACTTCATCTTGAGAATATTCCCATACTCCATCTAAATTCTTTATTATCCTCGTATCAGAGCTAAGTATCTCTTGGATTTGTTCTTGATTAAGCGGAGTGTAGGCATTTGCAATCCCAAAAACTAATGTAATTAAGGTAATAATCGTTAGTAATTTGAAGTATATCATTTTATTCATATTTGTTGCCTGTAAAAGTCTTTTCTGTATCAAAATAAAATTGGATTCCCTGTTTTAAGCGACTGGTTAATCATAAATGTTGTTTTAGTAGTCTCATATAACGAACTGAAATCTATCGGCATATTTTCGCCCTTTCTAACTGCACTTATTGTTTCTAATACTTCTTCATTTATGCCTTTTTTACCATCTAATTTCACTAATTTTTCTTTTCCGCCCCTTCTTAGCTCTAAAGTTTGATAATTATTCATAATCGCCGTTGCTTTTTCGCAAAATACCTCTACATATTCTTTAGGTAGAGATTTGTCGCCATTAGCTAAATATTGTATTACACCTACACTACCATCAGATAATTTTATATTGATAATTACATTATCAGCATTCATAACAGCATCATCAGAAGATGTAATTGATTGAGCATAAACACTTACAGGGCTTGAGTCTGTCAAATATAGTATCGTATCAATAAAATGACAAACCTCCCCGATTATTCTTCCGCCATGCTCTTCGCTCTGTACCCAATGTCCTTTGGGTATCATTCCTGCATTTATTCTATAACTAATGACCATAGCTTGAGTACGTCCCTCGAAAAACTTTTTGATTTCTTGGAAAGCTGGAGAGAAACGGCGGTTAAAACCAACCATTACTTGCCCATTATATTTTCCTACATTGTCTTTTATTTCGTCCAATTGTTCTTGATTAATTGCTAATGGTTTTTCTACAAATACCGCTTTATTATTTTTTATTGCCTCGATAACATATTTTGAATGGGTATCGTGCTGACTTGCACAAAAAACCATATTTGACTCTTTATTCCTAATAATTTCAATCGAATCAGTTGAGCCATAAGAAAACCCATGTACCTTGGCAGCTGTTTTTGCATTCACAGAGCTTGCAGTTGAAACCGCATAAAGACCAACTCCAGATTTTTTAATAGGAGGGATTAAATAGTTCTGGGCGAATTGACCACAACCAACAAATGAAATATTTACATCATCAGTCTTTTTAAATTCATTTATTTTGATTTGCCTAGTTAAGTTCGGCTTTGAGTTAGGATATTCAAGCAAAATTCCTAAATAAGTATCTGCCTCAGAATTTGTAATCAAATCATAAGCTTTTGGTGCATCTTTTATATCAAATTTGTGGCTTGTCATAGAGTTCACATCAACCCTACCCATGCTTAACATATCGATAAAAGAAATCATATTTCTATTTTCAGTCCATCGAACATAAGCTATTGGATAATCATGACCACCCTCTTCATAACTACTATCATATCTGCCCGGACCATAAGAACAAGATATTTTTAAATTTATTTCTTTCTTATAAAATGGGTGTCGTTTCAAATCCATACCCACAGCACCTACTATAACAACATTTCCCTTTTGCCTACAAATATCCATTGCTAATTGCAAAGGTTCGTTTGAACTTGTTCCTGCTGTGATAATAACAGAATCGCAACCATTTCCCCTCGAAAATGACATTATCCTATCAATTTCTTTCGAAGAAGAATGAAAACAAACATCGCATCCATATTTTTGGGCTGAAGGAAATAATTTTTCATTTATATCAAGTCCTATTACTCTACAACCAGCTGCTTTTAATAATTGCACTGTGATTTGTCCAATAAGTCCCAAGCCAATTACGGCAACTGTTTCTCCCAGCTTCGGGTTTGCTTGTCTAAATCCTTGCATTGCAATAGTTGCAACAGTAGTATAAGCAGCAGCATCTAACCCAACATCGTCTGGCAAAAGCACAGCTAAGTTTTTAGGTACGCTTACGATTTCCGCATGGTTAGCATAACCAGCACCAGCAACAGCAACTCTATCCCCTACTTTATATTCATCTGTGCGTGATTCGATAACTACACCCGAAGCACTATAACCCAAAGATTTATAAGAATCTAATTTATTTTTTACTCTTTTGTAAGTAGAAACTACTCCATGTTGCTTAACAGTATCAATAACTAATTTTACTTGGTCAGGTTGCTTTTTGGCTCTCTCCAACAGAGAACCTTGTGCATTAGTAACAGATACTTTTTCAGTCCCTGCACTTATAAGAGAGTATGAGACCTGAACTAAAATACCACCATCGATACAGTTAGGAGCAGGCAATTCTTCGACTACCATTTCTCCATTTTTTTGGTTTTGTACTACTTGTAACATAAAATAATAATCTATTTCTACTTTATACGAAACTACAAAATTAAAACATTCTTAATTGATAATCTAAATGTTAATTAAATCACAATTTCAGGTTTGGGAAGCTAACTATTTTCATTTTTTTTAATGAACATCTTTAGCAAACTCTCTACTTCTTTTTGCGAACCAAAATCATCACTTAAAAATATACTTTTTTTCTCTGTATATTCATTGCCGTGGCTGCTCTCATTATCTTCTTTTCCAAACATCAATGTAAAAGCATATAAAACTAATAAAGCAAATTCCAACCCTAATGCAAAAAATACTAATGATGGTTCGTTTGCAGGGATAAATTTAATCCCCCTTAAGCCTATGATAATAATAAGAACTGCTGCACCAAAATATACCGAACCCAATATTAAATTACTATACTTGATAGTAATATAAAGTCTCATATAAAATTTTAAAGCATTCGGCAGTTGGAAAAGTTTTTTTATACCCTTTGCTCTTAGCCATTTTATTGCTCTATTCATTATCAATAGGTCTTCTAAACTTAATTTCCATTGGATAACATAATCATGAATGTCTCTTAGGTCAGCTTTTAATAGCAAATTCTCTATTTCAATTCTTTCTTGATTGCCATGAAAACCATGTACTTTTAAGCAAATCGAATCTAATTGTCCAATTATTTCACGTTCAATTTTTTGCTTGATAAACCCAATCCTATAGGGCAAAACCGAAGACAATAAAAAAGCGAATACCATGCCCAGAGATAAACACGGTATTAATAAAATAATTATAGGATTAATCCAATACCTCATTTCTTGAGGAGTGTTTTTATATATATCTACAGCCCAGTTGGTAAACGCTTTGGTTATTTCTTTCTTATTATTGTCATCTAAGTGGTAAGCTATCTCTTCTCCATTTTTATAAACATCTCCATTTAATAGCTCCGTAAAGGAATATTCTATAGCAGGTATTAGCAATGTAAAAGAAATAATTATACCAAAAGCAATAAAAAAAGTATAGATTAACTTCTGCGTTGAATTATGCTCGGTTAAGTTAAAATAATCAGTTCTTTGGGACATATATTAAAAAATATCATTTTATTAAATAAACTAAAGATAAATATAAGCAATAATTATTAATCGGCTTATATTTTTTACTTAAAATTTTTATTTAGATTTTTCTGAAAGTCTTAACAATAGTAATGATTATAACTTCTCAACATTAGGCAAATTTCTTTGACTTACCCAAAATTTCTTATTATATTGTTGAATACATTTTTTTTTATTTTTTAAGGATTTTTTTATGAAACACTTATACTCAATTATATTAATAACAATTATGGCATTTACCTCCGTATTGTATGCTGAAGATAGTGCAGTTCCTATGCCTAACGAATCATTGGCTATCGGAGTTGTTGCAGATGGTGGTTTTGGACCGTTTATAAATTACGCATTGAACAAAGATATACATATAGGCGGACAACTTGGAGCTTTTTTTGATAGTGAAGCTGAAGGATTAAATTGGCAAATAGCCGTTCATATGAGAGCATTCTTACTTAGAATTCAAAATATGAATGTTTTTGCTTCTGCTAAATTTTCAGTTCTCGGTTATGCTGATTCAGATGATTCTCCCACAAATTTAGGGGTAAATATTGGTGGAATGTGGTATCCATTTGAAAATTTAGGATTATTTGCTGGAATAAATGTATTTGCATTTGATTTGCAAGAAAGTGCAATTGGAATTGGACTTGGCTCTCCATTTATTGGAATGGAATTTTATTTAGATTGATTTTAATATATTATATTTATTAAAAAGCAGGATTTTTAAATAATAAAAATCCTGCTTTTCTTTTATTATTTTTATAATGCAGGGAACACAGCTCTACGCTGCTTACAAGTCTGATAATATAAAATTTTATTAATCCAATAACTAATTAGCAAATAAATATTATCTTTGTAAATCTTTAAAAAAATTATTATTATAAAAAATGTCAGAAAAATTTAACTATCCTATTAAAGTATTTATACCTTTGTTTATTGCACTTGTCATTTTTGGATTTGTATGGATTGATATAGACGTAGATTTGAAAGACCCATGGTATAGAGCAGCAGCTAAGGTTCAGCAATCTAATTCTATCAAAGATAAAAAAGAAAAATTAGAACTATTGGAAGAAGGTGGGCAAGAATTAAGAGAATTAGTAGCCCAACACCCCTATCATGCAAGGGTACATTATTTATTAGGTTATTATTATGTCCAATCTCAAAAATGGGACTCCGCTATAGCTGAGTTAAAAATTGCTATCGAAAAAGGCAAAGGTGGTATAGTCAATCAAGTAGATTTAGAAGCAAAAAATATGCTTAAAGCCCCTATTTTAAACAGAACAAATGAGTACATTAATTCAAAACAAATATATAAAGCCAGAGAGTCAAACGATGAAGGTATTGCATTAAACCCTACCGAACCTTTATTTTGGCTTCAAGGTGGTATGATACACGAACAAATTGGTCAAACCGATAGTGCCTTGATTTATTACGAAAAATCATTCAAATTAAACCCTAATAATGAAGATACTAAAAAGCGTTTAGTTCAAATGTATTTCAACTATGGTAATCACTTTTTTGCACAAAAACAATTCAAAGCCGCACTTAGCTTCTATGAAAAAACTTTGAAAATAAAACCTAATAATCCAGATTTTAATAATAATGTAGGGTCTGCTCTTATGAATTTAGGCAGAGCAAAAGAGGCTATTCCATACTTGGAAAAAGCTGTTAAAACTAACCCTAATCATCCAAACTTCAAAAGAAACTTACAAGTAGCTAAATCTATGTTAAATCAAAGCCAAACAAACAATGGGCAAGGTAAATAAAATGATGAACATTGGCGTTATAGGTTGCGGATACTGGGGAACTCATATACTAAGAAACTTCAATTCTTCGGAATTTTGGAATTTGACCCATGCCTGCGATTTAGATAAAAAACAAATAGAAAAAGCAAAAAAGCAATACCCACAGATTATAACTTCTACAAATCCAGATGATTTGTTCAAAAATGATTCTATACATGCAATTTCTATTGCCACCCCTGTTTTTTCTCATTATGAATTAGCAAAATCTGCATTACTTTCGGGGAAACACGTTTGGGTAGAAAAACCACTAACTGCCTCATATAGCGAAGCAAAAGAATTAATAGAGTTAGCAGAAGAAAAACAGCTAATCCTTAATGTCGATCATACATTTATCTATACCCCAGCAGTTAAAAAAATCAAACAACTATTTGACTCAGGCGAAATGGGGGACTTTCTCTACTTTGATAGTGTTCGTATCAATTTAGGTTTGTTCCAACATGATGTAAATGTATTATGGGACTTAGCCCCACACGATTTATCTATACTCTACTATTGTATAGAAAAAAAACCGATAAGCGTAAGTGCAACCGGCTCATGCGTTGTCAAATACAGCGATAAAGAAATAGAAAATTTAGCGTATTTGACCATCGAATTTGAAGATAAATCAATAGCTCATCTACATGTAAATTGGCTATCTCCAGTAAAAATTAGACAAATAATTTTTGGTGGAACTAAAAAAATGTTAGTCTTTGATGATATGTTGCCAAACGAAAAGATAAAAATATACGATACAGGAGTAAGCATAAAAAACAGAGATGATATTTACGACGCACTTGTTCAATACCGAGTTGGAGATATGTATTCTCCAGCAATCGAAAACAAAGAAGCATTAAAAGACGAAGTAGAACATTTTTATCATTCTATCGTAAATAACACAAAGACAAACACTTCCGGCGAAATGGGTCTTTATGTTGTAAATATTTTGGAAGCCGCTAATAATTCCTTGCGAAACGGTGGCAACAAAGTATTACTCAACAATTAAAATTTATTTAAGTTAAAAAAACAATTATATTTTAAAATGGAATTATTAAAAGAATTTGTAAAACAAAAAAAAGTATTTGTTGCCGCCCACAGAGGCTCATCTGGGACTGCTCCAGAAAATACTATGGCTGCCTTCACTCAAGCATTAAAGGGTGGAGCAGATATGATAGAGATAGACGTACAAATCTCTTATGACAATCATATTATTTGTTTTCACGACTCAAAACTTGGTAGAACAGCAAAAGGTAAACAAAGAATAAGCAGACTAAACCTAAAAGCAATTAAAAAAATTGATGTCGGCTCTTGGTTTGACCCATATTATAGCCGCGAAAAAATCCCAACTTTAAGAGATGTTATAGAATTAATAAGAGACAAAGCCTACTTGAACATCGAAATCAAAACAAGACCAAACGCAAATAATGAAAAAAGAGCTTCTATTATCTATGATGCCGTTAAAAAACTGGATTATTTAGATTATACATTATTTGGCTCTTTCGACCATAAAATACTAAAATATCTAAAAGAAAAAGACCCAAATGTAAATACAGCAGCGATTAAAGTTCCAGATGACCAAACATTGCCATCAGAGCTAAAAGAAAAATACAACGTAGATGCCTTTGTTTGCAGTTACGAAGAAATTAACGATGAAATAGACAAAAATGCAAAAGAAAATAATATTTACTTAGCAGTTTACACCATAGATAATTGGTACGAAATGGAAAAAGTTAAACAATACACTATAAAAACAATAGTAACAGACTACCCAGCAACAGTAAACCCTATACTCAACAAATACTTTTAACGCCAAGTCATCACAAACACCCCGTCATTGCGAGGTACGAAGCAATCCCTCCAAACGCCACACCATCTCATAACACACGTCATTACAAGCACCCCGTCATTGCGAGGTACGAAGCAATCTCTATTCAAGTACCACGTCACTACAAAAAAACAAAGCAATCTCTTAATTAATAAACAATAAATTATCTAAAAATATGAAAAAAGGATATGTTTATATAGTTACAAATAAAACAAACAAAGTCCTTTATACTGGAGTAACAAGCAATCTAATGAAAAGGATTTATGACCATAAATCAGGAATAGCTAGCAAATTCACCAAAAAATATAATTGCAATAAATTAGTATTTTATAATGAATTTCCTACAATAAATGAAGCCATAATGACAGAAAAAAAGATAAAAGCCGGGTCAAGAAATTCCAAAAATAAATTAATCGAAAGTTCCAATCCAGAATGGACAGACCTCTCATTAGAATGGTATAAATAATAAACAGTATATCTTATCCGCCACATTACAAGTGCAATAACCCCAACAAACCCATTCAATCTCAACCATATCTCAATCAAAACAAAAAAAAGCTCCCCATAAATCAATGAGAAGCTCTAATCATATAAAATCTATTCTTATTTAATCTACCATTTAAGCAAATTAACTTCATCAACATAAACAGTTTTTTTGTTCCTAAACAGTGCAAGAACTATTGCTAATCCAATTGCCGCCTCAGCCGCTGCCACTGCCATAACAAAAAATACAAATACTTGACCATCATTATTACCTAAAAAACTTGAGAATGCAATCAAAGTTAAATTGACAGCATTAAGCATAAGTTCAATAGACATAAATATTACTATTGCGTTTCTACGGGTTACAACCCCAATAGCACCAATAACAAAAATGAAACCAGAAAGTGCTAAATAATATTCCAAAGGAACGCTATGAATCGCTTCTATCATAATTAAATTACTCCTTCTTCAGTTTTTTTCTTACGGCGAGCTAACATTAATGCACCAATGATTGCAACTAATAATAATAACGATATTGCTTCAAAATGGAAAATGTACTTGCTAAACATCGTTTGACCAATTGCCTCAACAGTTCCATTATTTACAGCAATAGCAGGTATTTCAGTCAAATTAGAATTAGAGGCTAAAGCTATGATAGTGAATTGAAAAAGCATAACTCCACCCAAAGCATAACCAACTAATCTCCGCAAATTTAATCTTTGGACTAAAGTCTCTTCATCGCCTAAGTTCAAAAGCATTATTACGAAGATAACTAAAACCATAATAGCACCAGCGTAAACTAAAATTTGCATTATAGACACGAACTGTGCTTGGAGAGTTAAGTACATACCAGCAAGCATAAAGAAATGCAATACTAAAGACATAGCAGATGCCACAGGGTGCTTACTTGCTACCGTACCTATCGCAGAAGCAATTGCTATTGCCCCTAAGATATAAAATAAAACTACTGAAATTTCCACATCAATAATATTTTTTATGAAAAAAATCTATCTTCTTAAGTTCAAAGATAATTAAAAATAGTTTCATATTCAATTTTTTTATAAAAGAGTACCAAATATTTTTTTCTTTGATATAAAAATTATTTTTCTTAAATTTAGAAGATCATTTTTTTAATTTTATTATAGGTATTATAATGAAGTATATTGGATTAAAGCTAATTCTTATATTAGCATTTTTGACATTATTAAATTCGTGCAAAGAAGAGTCTTCTACGAACAATGATAATGATACTACAGACCCACAAATTCTTGCTATTTCTGCAAAATGGAACGTTTCGGACAACAATAGCACTTATGTTGCTTTTGAGTTCAATAAATATGGAAACTATATCGTTAGCTTTGACGAATATTTAGACGAAGAGCCAAGATTTGGCAAATATGAACTAGTTGGCGGAACAACAATCAAAATGGCTGGTTTTGGAGAAATTCTAATTGTTTCTGTTAATGAAAATAGTTTCGAATTCGAATTGACAACTTATGAGGATAATTATACTGAATCTATAAGAACTTTAAAACAAGAAGAAATGGAATTGACTACTAGAACAAAACTTCTTTGTAGAACTTGGGAATTAAAAGAAATTATCCCAGAAAAATATTCTGATTACGAAGAATGGGAAATTGATTTAATGAACAGTGATAATTTAACTGTTCTTTTCTCTCCAGCTGGAACTTACTTTGTAAGATCAAGTGATAAGGGTGAAGATTATTTTTATAATAAAGTCTCTATATGGAAATGGTTTGATAATTCTGAAAAAATATTATGCTATTCACATTATAATAATTTAGATTGTAACCCATCAGATCAAGTTACAATTCCAGTATTAAACTCTAATTATTTAGAAATACGTGAAAAGGGGTTAATATTTAAATTAGTACCTTTTACAGGCAAATATACTACTTCTATGAATTTTAATGAGTTAGAAAATAATAACAAAAATAACAAAACAAGAACATCAAAATTCCCAAAAGGAAGTTTCTTTTTTGGTAAATAATTTTAATTAGCAGTAATATTAAAAAAAATAGTAGAGATTACTAAAATTCTCTGCTATTTTTTTGTGAATTTAATCAAATGTTTTAATGTAATATGTAACTCATTATAGTTCATTTTTTTACACTAAAATAAAATTTTTGAATTATCTTTGAATAACGACCTTGATGTTTTTTAAATATTGAGTTATCCCAGTTTGAAAAAGACGCGAGAGGTTGTAATGCCCTATAAACTAATGTTGAATCTGTAATCTTTTCTAATATAAATTCATATTTGGGAGTTAATGTGTCAATATCAATGTTTCTTTTAACTAATCCTCCCATTTTTATCATTTTTTTGAATAAGTTACTGGAATCTTTATTTTTATCTTTTACTTCTATAATGTCATAGAAATCATTATATTTATAATATTTTAGAGTATCGTCGTTATGATATATGTAATACATACCTAAACTATGGTAACCAAGTCCTTCGCTGTCAAAACCTATAGAGTTATCAGAATTATCAAGTAATAGTTTAAAACTTATCTCTGGTTGTAGATATTTCCCATTATAGACAACTTCTTTACTGTCTAACTCACTTTCATAATATATCTGATTCACAACGGAATCCTGCTCGTACTTAACTGCAGTATGCCTTTCAGTATCATTATCAGTATTGTAAGCAAAAGAGAAATGAAGAATTAAAATACTTAATATACTAAACACAATTTCTTACTCCTAATAATTTTCTAACATTCCTTAATTTAATAATCACCAAAAATCTCTGAAATCAAAATACTTTATACTGTATATTGAATCATACTCTTGCACGTTTTCATATACAAAATCTGTCGTGTTAATCTCTTGGATGAAATTTCCATCATAAAACCTTATTTCATCTATTCTATGTAATACGATATCATCCTTGTATTGCTTAAAATAGAATGTTTTGGACTTATGATTGTTTCCATTTGTATTCATCATCAAAAATTTGAACCCAAGTGAGTCTCTAGTAATTTCATCACAAATTATATAATCTAAGTAACTATTCGGTACTGCTTTAATATTTACAATTGAAGGAGTTTTATCATTGTCAGAAGAAAAGTATATGTGTAAAATTTGACTTTCTTTGTTCTTATTAAATAGTATTTGTATTTTGTCCGGTATCTTATCCTTGTCAAGATTTAAATATTGCTCATCAACTATGATAATATTATCATCTGAAAATCCATTATGAAATGATAAAAGTAAGATTAATATAACACATATATATTTAGTCATTCCGTACTTTCCAAAAAATTGATTGTCCTGCAGTTCCAGTAGAATATATAGATTGGTGAACTTTTGAATTTGATAATTCTGCCCCAGTAACAATATGAATATGTGTGCTTCCTACAATCGGACTATTGCTGAAAACAGGTGCTGGAATAGCATAACTTCTTCCAGAATAAATTTCACTCGTGCCATTTGCTGAAGTATAAGTATTAAAATGATTTATATCTATCATTATATTTGTGTATTGTCTAAATTTTGCATGTGAGTTTCCATCTGGGTTATTAAGTCCCCAAGCTGCGAAATCTGTACCATCCCAATGTGTAGCACCGCCTGTTGGGTCGGCTCCACCACTTAAAACATGTAACATCGCAGCACGAGCCAATTTATTGACTGTACTATTAGCTGTCCCCATAGGAACTTTATTTACTGACTTAACTGAACTATATCCACCCATTAATAATTTATTTTGACTCATACCTATTTTTCGTGACCAGTTATTAGAAGCATGAGCAAATCCTAGATATTCATTAGGATCATTTGATACCCCCTCAAACTTGAAAATATTAGAATTGGTTGCGAATTTATCGTGTGCCAAATTCATATCTCTAGCACCATTAAACCGCCAAGCTTCGCTAGAACCATTAGGAGATGGTCCTTCTTGAACTCCTGTTGTTGTCATTGTTCTATTATCATCTACTCCATCATTTCCTGCATGAGTTCCATCTTTTAAGTAGTAATCAGCCTGTCCATCAGGATCAATTCTATTGATAGGGTTCCCTGATACAAACCCATAAGGAGTTTTATCAGGGAATTGAGATTCCTTTGGATCACGAGAAAGCCATTTTTTATCAGTTGGTGTGAGTGTATATGTTAATAATAGGTTATCATTTTTTCCATAAAAATAGAATTTATCGTCTATGAATTCTCCATATTTCAATAAAGCATTTGTATCAGGGTTTTCAATTCTAAATATCGGCTTTTCCTTCAACTCCAACATCGGAATTGTCTTCCCTTTAGGCAAAAACTTATCAAACGGTGTTTGTGCTTGTGATATTATACAACATAGTTCCAAAATTATCATACCTACTTACTTTTAAATGGAATAAATCCACCATTTACGAATGAGTATATTCTCGGTTCATCATACTGGTCTTCGTTATATAGTTCATGGAATTCATAAATTCCATCTTTATTTACATCTACAAGTTCAGCCCAAATAAAAGGAGTTTTTGTAATTCTCCAATAATTTTCATCATGCCAGACTATAATGTGAGTATATGCTCCAAATGTCGATCCAGTACGTCCTATAGACTTGATAAATGTTGGGTAAATACTTTTATTAATTTTTTGTTTCTTTACTTTCCTATCTGGTATAAACTCTCCTACTTCTACATATACCATATCTCGGATTTCATCTCCCTTGTATAGATAAATATATAAATCAACAGAATTTTTATCAGTGTAGTATTTAATCGACAAATGATGTTCTGAATCTAAAGTATCAGAATGGTTAGCAAAATCATAATGTCTATCTTTCTGAGTCAATAAAATATCCTCACAAAAAATTACGGAAGAACTAATAAAGAATATGCTTAGTATTATCAAATTCATTTCTTATACCTAAACATTCTAAATTCATTCGACTTGATGCCTTTGACTTTTACTTCCTCCAATATATTAAAATTCCAATCTGGTTTTGCTCCTCTAGGAATCATACTCATGGGACTGTAGTATAATACTGCGCCTTGAGTAATTAGACTATTTGCATTCACTGTTTTAATAGCTGCGCTCATACTTTTGACAAAAGCTCTTTCCCTAATTTGATTATTCACATAATGTTTTTGTGGATCAAGGAATGCAGGTTGATTTTTATCCTTTTCAATATCCATAGTTGAAGTGAAAGCCCAAGGCTTCGTTATAACTTCTGTATAAGTATTTTTAAATTCACCTGATTTGTCTTGTACCCTATTATAGATAATATCTCCAACTACTTCTTTTGCTAAATCACTTTGCCCTCTTGCTTCAGCATAAATTACTCTGGCTGTAATCCCCTTATCTGAATCCATACTTATTTGTATAAATTCATTCTCCAAATCTGTCCCAAAAATATATTGATCACCATAATCTGCAGAGTTTGCTTCAAAGAATCTATCTGGGTTGTCATTTTCGGATACCATTA